>Ga0222719_10000428_pt1 | contig 41593 bp, 74 predicted proteins | sample C33_34DmetaG_FD_165039 | JGI IMG/M metagenome (GOLD analysis project Ga0222719, IMG submission 165039) | Estuarine water microbial communities from San Francisco Bay, California, United States - C33_34D | ecosystem: Environmental > Aquatic > Marine > Unclassified | place: USA: California... | reverse complement strand
TGAGGATACAGTATATGATTTGTCTGACTTCACAACAGACGAGGTCACAAATTTTATTGACAGCCTATCGTCCTCAACGATTAATAAAATAAAAGAATTCTTTGAGACAGTTCCTGCATTAAGAATAGAATGTCCTTATACAAATAATAAGGGAGAAGAAAAGAAATTTGTCGTGGAGGGCCTGCAAAGTTTTTTTATCTAGCCGCTGGGTATACAACACTTCAGGACTACTATAAAAATATATTTGCACTAGCGCAACACCATAAATATCAGATAAGTGAAATTGAAAATCTTATACCATATGAACGTGACTTTTATATTGAATTGTTATTACAATTTTTAGAAGAACAACGTAAACAACAATAGGAGTTGCATATGGCAGAAGATATTAAAGAAGCAGGTTATCACCCTGCAGATACAAATGGTGATGGAAAAGTCACTGAAGAAGAACAAGCTATGTATCTAGAGTTCAGACGTAAGGAACTCGAAGATAAAGATGCTCAGCGGGACGCAATGCGTAACATGACATGGTTCGCTTTATTCGGAATGTTGCTTTATCCTGCAACCATTTTAATCACAGCTATGTTAGGGTATGATAACGCAGCTGGTATTATTGGCGATATTGCACCTACATACTTTGTAGCAATCTCCGCCTTGGTGGCAGCATTCTTTGGTGCTGACGCAATTAAAAACAAAAAGTAAGGCAATTTAAATGGCAGCCAAATTAGATGACGTAATACAACGACTAAGAGAAGAAGGCCAGTTAACTAGAAATTCTGGAACTAACTCTATTAAGTCGCTTAAAGAACTAACTTTGGATGTCAACAGCACTCTCAAAGTACAAACGGACGTTCTACGTGATATATTAGCACAATCTACGGAAGCCGCTGCTGATGCAGCACGGAACGCTCGCTTACAATTTGAAACTCCAACAACCGCTCCCACTACAACGCAAACTGACTCAACTTCAGCACAGTCAGGCGGTGGGGGTGGTATGCGTCTGCGTGGAGGATTAGCCCTAGGTGCAGGTATTGCTGCAGTCGGTGTGGGATTAGCAGGTTTTATCGGTGCTATCACTGGTGTAGGTAGTTTAGGATTCACAGGCGAAAACTTACCAACTCAAGCCAAAAATATTGCTCTTGCAATGAACGAATTTGCCAATATGGACAACCGAGCAATCGCTATTATGGGTGGATTACTCGCATCTGGCGTATTATTATCTAAGTTTTCTGGTGTTGTAGGATTAGTCAAAGCGCCTGTCGGAATGGCTGCTGTAGGTTTAGGCCTAGGCGGATTTATGGCAGGACTTGCTGCCGCATCTGAAGGCATGGAATATTTAGACTTAGATTTGTCTAGCTTCCAACAACAGTCAGCAAACTTTGTCGCTGGGTTTAATGAGTTTGGAAGCCTATCTGAAGAATCTATTAAAATGCTTGGGATACTACTTGGGTCTGGCGCTTTAGTTGGTGCTGTATCTATGAAAGTTGCAGGCAAAGCTGCTGTTGGAATGGCGCTTGCCGGTTTAGGTATTGGTGGATTTATGGCTGGTGTTGCTGCTGCAGGTGACACATCTGGATTCACAGGCGAAAACTTCAAAACTCAAGTCACCAATATGGTTGGTGGTTTAAAAGAATTAGAAACTTTATCTGAAGGTTCTCTTACTGCTTTAGCTTTAATAGCGGGATCTAGTACATTAGTTGCTTCAGGTTCTGTTCAGATTGCAGGTAAGGCTGCTTTAGGTATGGGCCTTGCAGGTTTGGGCATTGGCGGATTTATGGCTGGTGTTGCCGCTGCAGGAGATATTAGTGGATTCGATGGATCAAAATTTGCAGAACAAGCCGGATTCCTTGCGGACGGATTAAAGTCTCTTGAAGGCCTAAATGACTCTACAAAGATTGCGTTAGTAGCATTAGCAGGGACGTTTACTGCTGCAACTGCTGTCAATCCAGCATTAGGAGCATTTGGTGCTGCCGGAATGGGTCTAGCAGGTTTCGGATTAGGTGCTTTTATTACAGGATTTTATGCAGCCTTCGAAGGTGCTAATTATTTAGGTATCGATGGAACAGGCTTCAAAACTATCATGGGTAATACCGTTGCAGGCATTAATGAAGTCACCTCTATCAATGTTCCTGGAGATAATTTTGCAGGACTAAAGACAGGATTGATAAACATTGCTCAAGGTTTAACCGGATTTGCAACAGAACAACTTAAGGCAAATCTAGCAGGTGCAGGCAGTGCTATCTTAGCATTCTTAGGATTGGGTGATACAGGAAAAGATCCTTTAAAACAAATCACGGATAGCCTTGAAGATGTTGATACACAACAATTAGCAGATGCGGGTACTGCACTACAAAATGTGGCAAATGCACTACAAACAATGTCTAACATAAACGTATCAAACATTGGATCTGATTTTTCTGCTATGGCTAAGAATTTGATTGGTGTAGTTCCTTTATTAGGCGTCTTGTATAGAGGTGGAACTATCGGTTCTGGATACTTTGACGGATTACCTGAAACTACTGTACCTGATGGCGGATTGCAAAAAATGCTCGAATCCGGAGACCTTGACGGATTACGAGATGCATCTAATCTTGTATCGCAAATCCTCTCTGGTATGAATATGTCTCAAGGCATAGGACCTAACAGAACCGGGGTCACATTAGGTGCTGTTCCATCTGCAATGGTTATGGATCCCGCACAAGCAGCAGCTATTAGATCTTATTTAGCAAGTACCGGTGGTGGTGGCGGAGATAGTGTTGCCGTTAACGCTAAAGGCGGCGATTCTTACAATAACGCTCCCACATATAACTATTACATGAACCGTGACATGCCTGCACTGTCATTCGGAAAGAACGTTCTACAAACCCATCAAGCAGGCGCTAAATAACTAAAAAAATGGGGGCTTGCGCCCCCATTCCGAACCTCGCCTCTGAGATTAGTCATTAGCAAGAGATTTAAACATCTCTAGCGTATCGTCATCACCCTCATCGGCAAAACGAGATTCTAATGGAGACGCCGCTTCCGCTTGTTTTGGAGCTTCTTGCGACTTAAACTTTGGTGTAAAGTTCATCTCCGCCTCATCGTCCTCAGCAGTGTTTTGGGGTGCGTGGTCACTGCCATCAAGTGCGAGAACCTTATAAAGCTTGGCCTTTAGTTCATCATATGACTTGAAATTTTTTGGATCAACGAGCTCTTGTAGAGAATGCTGTTTTTCCCAAACACTCTCTAGTTCATCGTCAGAAAGAGGCTCACCGTCTGAATTAGTCAATTGACCTACAGATGCAAATTCTGACTTATCGTAGTTACGATATCCCTCAACATTACGTGCTTTAAGTTTAAAGTCCGCACCTTCCCAGAAATCAAATGGGTTGATAGGATCTTCATCTTCAAACTGAGGATTCATAACATCATTCAATTTGTCAAAGATTTTCTTACCAAACTTGTACTTGAAGACCTTGCCTTCGTTCTGAGGATTAGTAGGATCTTTGACCACATATACATTAGCAATGTATGAAAGACGGCGCTTTTGCTTACGAGCAATATCCTTATCGGATTCAACACCAGAATTCCACAACTTGCCGTTGTATTCTGAAACCGGATCATCAAGACCGATTGTAGTCAGTGAGTTTTCGATATACCAACCACCTGGGCCTTGGAACCCGTGGTCCCATAGCCTTACAAATGGCATATCCTCACCTTTGGGTGCAGGAAGGAATCGAAGAACAGCATAGCCGTTGCCTGCTTTATCGACTTCGAGTTTCCAGTAATCGTCTTGTTCGGAATTTGAACCACCTTGTGTGTTCATTTTTTGAAGTTGCTGGTTCAACTTATCAAATGAAGATGAACGTGACTTCTTGAGGGCTGAAAATGATGTTGTCATATGTATTCTCCTTATGAGCGTTGTATTGCGTTATGTTACAGTATATTTTCGTATTTGTCAAGCAAAATCTCTTTGTATTTTTCAATATCAAAGCCTTCTTTGTGTATGAAGGGACGATATTTGCTTACCATATTATTTATATTCGGATAAACGATGTTATCTTTAATTTTTTTATCCCAATATTTGAAACACCCGAGAAGGTCATCTAGGATAACCAGTGTATCTAATCCTATCCTCTTTTGAAGATAGAGTTTAAGAACATGAGGATGTTGTCCATTGAACACTTTGAACTCGGAGTCAAAGTCATCATCAAGTTCGTTTAGCTCTGACTTAAATGTGTACTTAAGTCGTTGCTGGCGTGCAGCCCAATCTTTATAGATTTGGTCGCACTTTTCGCTTTCTGCTATATCTCTAATATATGATTTAGGATTTAATAGCATATTAGCAAAAATTAATTTCTTTGCATCTGGTCGTTTGGTCAACTTATAAAAAGTAAACTTGTCTTTCCTTGTCTCGAAGGATTGCATAGTTTGTTTGACCTTACCACGATACTTAAAGAAATCGTAGTAATCAGTTGTGAAGTGTTGCTTTAATGCAATGTAATACTGATAAAGTTCAAATGCTTCTTTATCTGAATATAGGCTCATTATATAGGCAACCTTGTCGTCTTCTCAACTAGATTTAAATCTTCTGCTTCTTCGTAGATTTTTGCTTTGAGGATAGGTGACCTACGAATTATCTCACCCAAAACCTCTATTTCTAATTCATTCTGTTCTGCATATTCACAGATAGCATCTATATACGGAACACCTTGCAAAATCATGTGATTTATTTCTTGCATGATTTTTTCTGAGTTTAGCTCTAATTTCACTTCAACCATTCAAGACTTTTATGCCCTGAACCCAGTTCTCAGCAGCATCCTCTACATATCTTAAACCCTTACCCGGGAATTCTTCGGTAGTGTGCAATGCGCCACGAGTGTCATAATAGTTAATTTTGTACGCATCTCCTTCAAGGACTACCTCTGCAGAGCCTGCGTCTTCACCATCTTCTTTGAAAAAAGTCGAAACAATAGTTGACATAATCAATCCTTATAATTAATAGTTATATTGTAATCTTGAGATCCATCATATAGCAAATCGTATTTAATGGGTTCTACAATGATAGTATCCAAATCAATAGGTTCACCGTCAAAAGTAATAGTTACGTCACCGTAGGAATCAATGCCTAAAGGTTGGTAGTTAACTTCGTACACCGACTCAATATCTGTTTCTAAAGAAATGATGATATCGTTATCTTTTTCAGTCATAATATCTCCTTATAAAAAAGAAGGCCGTTTCTGTTGCCAGGTAGGCCAGACCCCGCTTACCTTAATCAGGCAGCAAGTGCGTAATTGCTATCGTTTGCATTTACTTTAGGTTGTTGCGTTAACCGAGCTTCCGCCGGACATCTCCACTCTTCTCTTCAATCCTGTCGAACCTGTTCACCCCCATCATAAACACTCGCAAGCAGTGATTCAATATCTCATCTACGAGTGTTTATGGTGGAGGTGGGGGGAATCGCACCCCCGTCCAGAATAGCGTCAAATCGCTTCATCAATGTATGTTTATTTATAATACAATAAAAAGTGTATGTTGTCAACCATTAATTAACATTCTTGTTAATCCAACTGTGTCGATGGTGACCAAGAGTAAGTAGTTTGCTATCATCCCAAAAGAGCGGCGAGTCCAACTAGCCCAAGCGTAAATGCCGCACCCAGCGATCCATACAGGATACAAAACCATAAGAGGCGGCTCAGGAACGGTAAGAGCCATCGTAACGCTACACCCAATAGAAATAGCCCAAGCAACAAGTTCAAGAATAAATCTAAATTTATTGGAATGCCAGTCATCTTTTATCCATTGCCAAGTTTTTTCAAAGTAGTTCAATTCATTCATAATATATTGTAACTTATTGCTTGGTAGTTGTCAACCGTTATTTTAAATGTTTATTATTGCAATTTGTGTCCGCAGTTAGGACATTTGGTATGTCCCATATGATCTTCCATTTCTTTGAGAGTATCTTTTAAACCCTTCATCTGCTTGATGTGCTTTTTCATCCAATCTTTTCTTCGGTCACTTTTAGCAAGCTCGAGTTCCTTTTCTAGATCTCTTTTAAGTATATCATACTTCTGCTTAAACACACCATAAAAACCTGTATTCATATCAAAACTTCACTTCTGGGAACAAACATTTTTCTTGGAACTTATCAACAGCATCCGGATCTAACCCGAGAGACTTCATTACACGAGGCGTGTGCGGGTTTTGTTTCTGGAAGTGTGCATACCTATTCTGCGCTCCAGCGCCCATCTCTCTTTGAATCTGCCCGTTGTATAACACAATTTTATCCGTATACTGTCTTAGGGTACGCTTTGCAAAGTTAACTACTTGGTCAATTTCTGCTTGTTCTTTGACCATACCCGCAGCCATCATTCCATCTGAAAAGATTTCTTTTGCCCAGTCAGGTAGTTCTCTTTCTCGATTCCATTTCAATTCTTCTGTACGACCAGCAAACCATCTTATAAGTTGATTATCATCATCAATCGTTGGAGAAAAATCGTGGAAGGCTCCGGTCATCTTGTTAGGACCGGCGATAACATCAAATCCGTAAATAGGACCATCGTTGGTATAATGAGGAAAGATACAAACATGCATCATCCACAGTTTATGCGATTCTCGAGCGTCTACAACATCGACATGAGCACGCCTAAAGTTGTCACTACGCCAAGTACGGTTAACCCAGCCGCCGTCAGCGTGATTAAACTCTCCCATCCCGGGTTCTTCATACTCACTAGCAAGCCTTTCAAAGTTTTCAATGTAATGCTCCTTTAAATCAATCAATGCATCCCAAATTTTACTCATCCATCAATTCCTCAAATAATCGAATAGCATACTCAAAGCATTTGTTTGCCTCATCTGCCATATCATCGGTTAAAAGCGCTCTCACTTTTTCTTTTAATTCTTCCTTATTCTCAAACTCATACATTGAGCCAGAACCCGGAACTTTTTTCTGAATCATTGCGCCGCCATACATATCGCCAAAGTGTCTTACGTACATATGAGGTATTAATTGTTCAGAAGTCATTGTGCTGATATACTGAATATAATCTTTTGCCACAGGGAGTGAATAATTGTTAACATCACCTGTATGGAATCCTAATTCCATCATGTCTTGCAGAATTAAACTGGATCTTCGAATGTCATTGAGTCCTAAAGATTCTAAATCAATTTTTTGTTCTAGCACAGAATACATTAGAAATTGATTTGTAAGATATTTAAAATATAATTCAGGCTCAATATCACCCGACATTAAAACAGAAGCAAACTTTTTACGTTCTGCTTTTTTGTGGTTTTCCCAGGTTAATTCTTTGAGTGACATTATAAATCTCCATCCTCACGCATTTGAGCTCTAATTTTTGTTGCCGAGATATCATGCATTTCCTTGCCCAAGTCATGCTCTGTAAAGGTATAACCTACTCCACGACCATAAGAAATATCTACAATATTGGGAACCTTTTGAATAACAAAATCTACGTTAAGTTCATAACCTTCTTGTTTCAAATCAAGAGCGATACGCTTAAACACTTCTTGAAAACCAAATGGGTTATCATCTTGACCGGGCACCAATTCATTTGCTTCTGTATCTTCTGGAACTTGCCGACACATGATAACAACTTGGCCTGTCTTTGCATGGCAACGTTTAAACAATTCACGGTGTCCTTCGTGCCAAGGTTGCCACCTACCCAACATCTGCACCGTTGGTTTTTTCCAATCAAACATATATTATCTCCTTTAGTTCGTAATCATAAATCTTAGATTTTCGTGGTCCGGATAGTTAACAATTACTGGTCCTTCCGGGCACTCATAATCAATATGAGCTAATAGAGTTGCTTCGCCTATTTCAACATCTTCATCATTTTCAATATTAAAATAATATGCAAATTTATCTATTTTATCGTTTGCCGGGCCTGAAAATTTAGTGATACTAGGTATTGCATTATGCACTACAAACTCACTATCTCTAACCTCTAATCTAAAATCAACAACTTTGCAATCGTCCCTTAACTTTTCACGGGCAACTACAACTTTAAAATCATCATCTGTTTCACCATCTGTCACCGAAAAATATTCCGGTGCCCATTTCAAAATAGGATCTTCAATTCCTAGTTTATCATATAGGGTATAACCACCACCAATCAACGCAAATGTCGCTGTAACTACTCCAATGCCTTTAGTGATGCTTTCTACATCAAATGAAAACATTTCCTCATTCCTTGCTTAATCCAAATTTTATATGTCTATACCATACCCTTTCATGTGCATAGTATAATACAAATTTAATTATTAAATCAGCAACAAATACAAACCCAACTGCTTTAGGAGGTAATCCAAAATACCAAGCAATTAATGCAGTTGTCACTGATGCGATAATACGCCAAGTTACGGCCTTAGCGAGATGCCTTTTCTTTTCAACTTTCTCCATCGGTATTTCGTTTCATATATTTACTAATGACATTGACAAGTTGTTCGTGGGTATCGTCAAACCAGCCTTCGACTTTATAGTCAACCTTCTGAGGAGGTACAAACATTTTATTTGTATCCTCAAACCGACCTTCATCGATGGTATTCATCCAGACAGTAAAATCTGGATCAAATTCAGCCCGTGCTTGTTCAGTTGGACATACGAAATCTGCAACAGCAATTTTACCTGCCATCACAACGCCATCCGCTAGATGTTTCATACGTTGGGCTTGTCTAATACGACCTTCAGGAGTAAAGTCCCAGTCGTTATATCTTTCTCTAATTTGGTCAGCGTTAATCCAAACGCCTCCAATTAATTTTGAAAAAGGTTCCGCCAAAGTTGATTTGCCAGAACCAGGGAGACCAAAGATCAAAATCTTCATAATCACTCCATATTATAAGTTGAACATATTTTTATTTATATACTTTCTCCGTAAAAGATATGCGTACCGATATTCGCTAATTTTTCATAATGGGCGGCCCAATACGGATTAACATAATTGGCATGGTACATAATTGAACCTTTTGTGGGATCTTTTGATGTACCATAAATCGTTGTGATATAGAAAGCAATACTTTGTGCCATCTCCCATTGCATTTGCTCTCGAGGGGTGTCACTTTTTCCGTCACAATACCACGAGAAATGACATTTATTCCTAAGGGGAACATCCTTCCCTTTTACCTCTTTCCACCATTTAGAATACTTCGCTTGTTTCACAACACCACAAATAGTGTCCGGATAATCTTCATGGTTAAGGCGATTAAGAGTTACCCACGCAACCGCTTCTTGTCCTAATTGGGATTCATTACGGGCTTCATGGTAAATATTTAGTGCTAAACACTCAAGTTCTTCTCTGGAAAACCGATTAACAATAATAGGCTCCGGTTCAATTGGTTTTAAAGTTTTTACTTTGATTTCAGATATAGGAATAGTTGTAGTATTATTTTCAGGTTCAGCAGGTAATACGTAAAATAGATAAGCAATACCTAATACACAAAATCCTGTCATAATGTTGCATGAAAGTTGCAATAATTTAGACATTAGTTCATTCCTTTTTACTTGATAATAGGATTATACATGTCTATGAAGTGTGTGTCAACCGTTTTTTATTTATTTTTTTTAAATACTTAGTTTTTTATAAATACAACTGTAGATTGACTTTTTCTTCGCTATGCTCTACACTAAAATAGGGGAGAAAAATGTTTAAAAAGCTACTCATTGTTATGAGTATGAGTCTGTTTGCGACTACTGCATTTGCAGAAGATGCAATTGTAACAGATTCCACATCTAATTCAACAGTTAATTCAACGACCAAAGCAGAGACAACTGTTAAGTCTCCGCCGCCTTCCGCCATCTCACCATCAATCAATTCGTCTAACTCGGACTTATGTACCGTAGGAATGTCAGGTGCTGTTCAAACACAGATCCTGGGAATTTCTGGTGGCAGCACAGTTCGAGATTTAAACTGTGAGCGTTTGAAAAATGCTAAGACACTTTATGATATGGGTATGAAAGTTGCGGCAGTTTCCGTAATGTGTGGCGATCCAAGGGTCTTTAGTGCAATGGAAATGGCAGGTACACCTTGTCCGTTTATGGGTAAGATTGGGCCCGAGGCAGCCGAACTTTGGATAAAAAACCCAGAGTTAAAACCGACTGAAATAGAACAGGAACAAAGAAGAAATGACAAGCTCAAAGGTGCTGTTATGGGTATTGGTGGTCTTGGCCTTTTGCTTTTGCTTTTATAATAAAGCACGAGCAGACGAGACAAGCAATCTACTCAACCCATCAGATATTGAAGGAAGCTATAACAACTGTACGCCAGGTGTAGACTGCTGGAACGGTTACAGTGGCGGCAATATTCCTAATTGGGACGGTGATACAGCATACTGGGGATATGGCGGAGGCGTTCTTAGATGGCAGATTGCATTAGAGCAAGCATTAAGAAATGCAGGCATCAATCTCGATGGGTACAGGTATAGTTGGCGTCTCAAGAACTTTGATACCAATTCTGAACAAAATGACGGTGATGATTATATGCGAATCTCAGTTAGATTGTATGATGCAAACGGAAATGAAGTATGGGGAAAACAGCATAACTATGATGGGCACTACAGTTGGACAACTTTTAGCGGGACTGAGTTATTTAACAAACAAATTCCAGGAAGCAATGTAGACAAAATTATCATTAGAGCAGAAGGTGATGATATTGGATTTTGGGCAGGTTATTATGGCCCAGAATTCGATGTTGGTAATTCATCTTTTCAATTGATTTATTCTGTTGACCAATGTTATAGTAATCCGCTATATGACCCATCTTGTGAAGGATATGCAGAGGCGTATGCTCAACAACAATATGAATTAAACTGCGCTGCTAATCCTTTATACGATTCTGGGTGTCCCGGATACCAGACAGCATATTACAATCAACAATGTTCAATAGATGCATTATATGATAGCGGTTGCCCAGGATATGCTCAGGCATATTTTGACCAACAGTGTTCTTTAGATCCTTTTTATGATACAACATGCCCAGGTTATGCAGAAGCGTATTTTGCACAGCAGTGTTCGTTAGACACATTGTATGACCCGGGTTGTCCTGGATATGAAGAATATGTATTAAGTTTGATACCCGATACCACAGCAACTGAAGATGAAAGTCATCATGCAGAAACAACCACACCAACGGTAACAGTGTCAGATCCTGTTGCTGAATTAACACAACCTAAATTAGTTGATGATCCAATTGTGAATGAAATCTTACAGGAAACAACTCCTACAGTCACAGTGACTGTAAGTGAACCTGTACAGGAAATAGTAGAAACAACGCAGACGGAAAGTGCTAATGATGATACAGAAGAAACCGAGTCCAGTAGTGATGTGGAGCTCGCAATGGGTTCAGGAGGGGACGATAATGAAGACGGACGACAGGAATCAACCTCTAATAGTTCCGAAGATGGTGGCGAAGGGGGATCTGAATCCGAACAGTCGTCTGGGAATGATGCTGACGCAAAAGACTCAAAAAGAGAAAAAATGAAAAAATTAGTTGCCGAAAAAGCAAAGAACCTTGCTAATGATATGGCCGGTGCTGCAAACATGGCAGCACAAAAAGCATTGCAAGCCCAGGTCCTCGCTCTTATAAATTATACACCGGGGTTCGATACTTATGGTGTTTCACTAACCGGAGGTTACTATCCGGACGCACAAATGTATAACACAGAACAACTACCTGAATCTAAGCGTGGTCTTCGTAATGGTTTAGCGCAACAACTTCTACATGAAAAGATGGTAGAAATGCAATACCAATGATGGAATTTTTATACGGGGTAGCATTGAGTACTCATTTGGGGTTACAGGGTGAATATAATGAAATTCATCCATATGCAAAACTCAAATATGATAATTACATAGTAGGAGCATATTATAACAGTGAAAAGAATTTAAGTCTTTATGCAGGAATAGAAAAATCGTTAGGTAAAAATACAGCCGTTGAGTTTGGTTTCGTTACAGGATATTCGAATAGTGATGTGATTCCGATGACGAGATTAAACCATAATAATTTCTTTATAATGCCGGCAATGGAAAACAATAGCATGGGTTTGGTATTGGGATATCAATTGCAATTATAAGGAGTTAATATGGAACATATTCATCGCTGTGGCGAGATGGCAAAAATGGCTGAAATTGCTTACCTAGATGGGAAAGAAGCAAAGAAAAAATTTAAAGAAATGGGTTATCCTAATCACAAGTTTTGGGATATTGATGGCGCACAAGTACACGCTGTTTGGACAACCTCAAACATGAGAACACAAGGAACTTATGTACTTGCATTTAGAGGAACTGAACCGGACGAGTTGTCAGATATTCTGGCTGACTTAAATGCATTTCCAGATAGAGGTGTATCGGGCGGTTGGGTTCATAATGGGTTCCAAAACGAATTAGAAAAGGTGTGGGATGAGATCAAAACGCACAAAACTTCCCATGGGAGTGATTGTACTTTCTACATTACTGGTCATTCTCTCGGGGGCGCTATGGCTACCCTTGCTGCTTCCAGGTTTAATCTATTTGATAGGATTGACTGTCTATTTACATATGGTTCACCACGGGTAGGTACAAGATCATTTGTCAAGTCATGTAAATTCTTACATTACAGACACAAGAACAATAATGACCTTGTTACAACTGTTCCGTTGTTCCTAATGGGATACAAGCATCATGGTACACTTCGTTACATCAACTTCTATGGCAATGTCAGAAAGTTGACACCCTGGCAAATGATTAAAGATAAATGGCGTGGTTGGAAGTCAGGCATATTAGACGGAATGATGGATCACGGTATCGGCAATTATTGTAAAGCATTGAAGGGTGGTGAAAAATGATGGAAACGATTAATGCAATGTTCGGAGACACGCTATGGATTTATACTGCCATAGCAGGTTCTCTCTTAGGCGCTGCTTTCTTGTTTTGGTTTAAGGATACAAGAATGGCAACATGGGCAGTTGGGAAGTTTGACTCAACGCTCGAGTATTTAGTTATTCGTTGGGGCTGGACATGGCTTCAAAACGATCCAAATGCTTGGCGTAGAAACTATCCTAAAATAACAGCAAAGATTGATGAGATCGAAGCACGATTAAATCAATTAGAACAAATCAGTCATCCTTCGAAGGAGTTACATGAGTTTGAAGTATGGCCCGAATTGGATGCTAGAATCAAAAAGTTGGAGAAGAAAAATGGCAAATAAAGATCTCGGAGAAGGTCTAGAAAATATGGAACAAGGTATCGAGGATCTTAAGAATAAAGAATTTAGGATCTTCGGTATCAAAGTCACATTTATGACAGTTAGCGCATTAGTTGCTGTTTTAGGTTCTGTTATCGGTGCTCTTTACGGAGGGTTCCTTATGTATCAAAAGGTCGAACAGGCGATTGCTTTTGTTGAACAGCAACAAGAGTACGAAGAAAAGATTGCTGGGTTCGAACAAAGAATGGTATTGATTGAAACTAAACTTGAAGAGGCAGTCGATTACACTCGAGATATCAAATCGGGTTTACGAGATGATATCTTAGGCATTGAAAAGCAAGTCGATAGAATGGAAGATAAGATCCGTGAGCAAGAAGCTGAAACAAGAGATATTATAGCGAACGCTGAAGAAAGATTTGAGAACAAGCGTGATGCTTTGCAAAATGACTATGACGAGAAGGCAAACAGATTGCAAGAGTCAGGTCAAAACCGTATCGATGATATGGAGTCAAAGGTTGACCGTGAATTGAAAGATCTTGAGGGCAGATTAACTAAGAAACTACAGAGGGCATTGGATAATCCTTTAGCAAATTAGTATGTTATATTTAAAGCAGTATAATTTAGGATTTGTACATATACCTAAAACCGGTGGCACTTCAATTAGAAATTGGCTATCGACTCAAGGTGACACTTGGCGTGGGGAAAAGCATGGTAATGCAAAAGAATTGCTTGCAAAGTTCCCCACGGCAAAATACTTTGTGGTATGCAGAAATCCATATGCAAGATTAGTTAGTTGGTATAATTTTAGAATTGAGTGGCATAATAAGTATGGCCCTACACAGAAAATACCTCTTGCTGCACCTGGGATGACTAATGATAAAGCATTAAAGCATTTTAGTGGGACGTTTGATGATTGGTTAAATCGAATTGATTTTGAAAAACCAGTTGGACACAATTGGGATTTTGCTGGTATTCAAAAACAGAAAAGTTATCTGGATATGAGTAACCCACCTAGTTATATCCTTAGGCAAGAAAACTTAAATAAAGAAATAGAAGAAATACGAAATATATTAGGTATTGAAAAACCCGTTAGTAAAATTAATACTAGCAAAAAGGTTAATTGGAGAGATTATTACAAGACCGACTTTGCGAAAGAGTTTGTCTATTCACATTGGCAAGAAGATTTTGAATATTTTGGTTATGATAGATTGTCATAATTAAAAAGGAAAGATATGATAGATCCAGTAACGGCATTAGCCACCGCATCTGCCGCTTATAATATGATTAAAAAAGGATTTGAAGTTGGCAGGGAAGTAGAAGATATGGCAGGTGACTTAAGTCGCTGGATGGGAGCTATGTCCGATTTGAATAAGGCCCATGACCATGCAAAAAAACCACCGCTATTTAAAAAGCTAGTGGCAAGTAAAACTGTTGAGCAAGAAGCTCTTGAAGCATGGCAAGCAAAGATAAAAGCTGAAAAGATGCGAGATGAATTAAGAGAACTTATTTCATTTAGTAAAGGTCCTTCTGCTTGGAATGAATTAGTTCAAATGGAAAATAAAATTAGAAAAGAAAGACAAGCAGCTATCTACGCTCAAAAAGAAAGACGAAGAGCATGGACGGATGGGATACTAATCACCTTATTGATTTCGGCTGGTCTAGGTATACTAGGATGGTTTGTTTGGCTTTTATTGACCTATAACTCTTAACTTTCATCGTCTTCTGGGTCAGCTTCAACCACTTCAATAATTCCTGCATAGATTAGTAAGCAGAAAATTTCGGCCCATAAAGATATTAGAACATAGGGTAGGGCAAACATACTAATAAGTGCATAGGAACTACCTGCAAGGTATAGGATAGTTAGAACTAATCCCTCTGCTGCTTTTCGACCAAAGGCAAATCCTGGATCCCACTCTTCTCCCATTTCCATTTGTAGTGTAATTGCTCCAGTTAATTGTCTGGCAAACATCCAGTACAAGAAAAGAGATGATCCAATCATTATTACCGCTAGAGCATCTAATGAGTACATCCAGATTTCGTATTGGTGCATTAAGGTAAAGGACAGTAGGGCTATCGTATAACGCATAGTTAATTCCTTTTAAAAAAATGGGGAGCACAAGGCTCCCCTTGTAATACTATTTATTGGTATTAGAAAGGAACATTATCTACCGATTCCGCAGTACTGACAGTGTTAGCAGAGTCAACCAGGTTCAAGTCCTCGCCACCAGCGATCTTGTCAAACAAGTCGAGGAAGGCAACCTTGGTATCGCTATCGAAGCGGTTCACACACATCTCAACCGCTTTACGCTGATTGTTGAAGATGCCGAATGTCTGGACAATGTGACACAGGCGGCGAGTAGAAACAATCTCATCAACACCACCGTCTTCGAATGTCTTACGGATTGCAACAGACCACTTGATAAGAGTCTCTGCAAACTCCTCATTGATGCAATTGAACTCAGACATGTGGTTCACAATGATCTTCTTCTCGGTTGCTGCCGTAGGATATGGCTGCTCCATAGTAATTGTGAAACGCTCGAGGAAGGCCTCATCAATGATGGTAGCCGAGATGAAACGACCTGCCTCATCGCCTTTACCTTTTGTGTTTGCCGTAGCAATCACATTGAAACCAGGAGCAGGTTTTACTACCTCGCCTGTCTTCTTGATGAGGACTGGCTTGCCTTCAAGCACACCTTGCAAACACATTAGTTTGTTTGAACCACGGTCAATCTCATCAATGAGAAGAATCGCACCAGCTTCCATCGCTTTGATGACTGGGCCTTTAGCGAAAACTGTCTCACCATTCAGCAGACGGAAACCACCAATCAAATCATCCTCATCAGTTTCTGGAGTGATCTGAACACGGACGAACTCACGCTTTGCTTGAGCGCAAACCTGCTCGACCATGAAGGTCTTACCGTTACCAGACAGGCCGGCAATGTAAGTAGGATAGAACATCTGAGAAGCAACGATCTTCTTGAGGTCAGTAAAGTTACCCCAAGCAACGAAAGTATCCGCCTTCTCGGGCACATAGACCTCATCAGACGAGGTGCTCTGAACCTTACCTACCACTGGTGCAGGTGATGCAGGAGCAACCGCACGCTGAGGCATCTCTACCACATTAGCGCCCGGATTAACAGCAGGTTGCAAGTTGTACACACCACGCTTTACCTTTGGGAACTTGTTAGCAAAGGTAAACGCCTTACCTTCAGTCAGACCTACTTCGACTGCAGTGTCGAAGATTTCTCGCCATGAGAAAATTGTCTCGCCTTCTTTCTTAGACATAAGAGCAGAAAGGATAGCGTTTTGGTCAGCATTGAGTTTCATAATATAATCTCCGTTAGGATTTTCACAATTCATACTTACATTATAGTGCTTTTTCAGCATCTGTCAAGCACTTTTTTAAATTGTTTTCACAATTTTTACCACATTTTTGTTGCGGCCTTTGTATTCGATAATCTGACATTCAAAGCCGATGTCTTTCGCTTTAGCAAGCGCATCTTCAAGAGACTTAAAAGTATCTGAGTACATGCACCGAAAGTTTGTCATATAGATTCCGAACATTTTCTTTCCTCTTTCAATCAACATGTATATAGTAACATACTTAGCGAGAATGTCAACAACTTTTTTAATTATTTTGATTGGAAATAAAAATGGGCCCCTAAGGACCCATTGGTTTTTACTATGCTACCATCTCTGCAAACTTCTGGGAGATGAAACGCTTCTTGTTGCTGCCTAGTGATTGCTTCTTGAAAGCAGAGGCGATCTGAGCGGCAGTCATTGTATCATTTACATCTAGCTCATCTTCACCATCTTTGCGGAAGCGAAGAACATCGCCACGGGCCTCGAGGATGAGACGGCGGTCGAAACCACAGTTGTTATCCGCTACAAAAGCACCTGCTTTACGAGCAGTGGTAACTGCTTTCTGCATATCCGTATAACCAGTCACATTAGACACTTGCCTACGGAACTCGGAAGCACCATCAGCAACAAAGTAGTGAACAAGCGAGCAGTTGAACTCCTTCTTGAGATTCTTTAAAAGAACCTGCTGAGGACCTTTGTCGCTTGTGCCATAATCATAGCGGCTGAGTTCCATCTTCATTTGCTTGCCACGGAAGTCAACAGTAATCTTTCCTTCACGCTTCTTGTTGTGAACAACCTCGCTCCAACGGTCACCATCTTTAGTAACATCTTTACCTTGAACCAGGTCTAGACGGTCAGAGTAACCATCAGTCAAAATAGTCACATTCAATTTTTGAACATTGTACTTCTTCTGGAAATCTTCAGCAATGTAGTGCAGACCCATGTAAGACAAGTTCAAAGGCGTACCACGCATGTTATCAAACTCGGTAGATTGATAATACATATGACGCCACACATTGAACAGGAACTTAACTGCTTCTTGCTTGTCCTGCTTAGACATTGCAGAAGTGAGAAGCTCTGTAATCTGCATGTCTGTTTCTACATGAGTGTGGAAGTTGTTGTCCCGTGACCACTCACGCTGAGTAGTGTAAGTTTTGCCGGATGAGTTTGTGAATCCGTATACTTCGTAAGGGATACCCACACGCTGGCAGAACTGAGACAGAATCAATGTCTGGCGTAGGACCGACTCAATCACTCGAGACATTGAACCCGAGAAGTCAATCAACATAATCATACCATGGGACTTCGAATCTGCAAGATTAGTGACCTGCTTGAACAATTGGTCATCATACTTGTACTTGTGAAGTTTGGTAACATCGAGAGTACCTTTGGTCGAAGTGCGAGCCCGTAGGGTACGATAAGCAGCCTTACGCATCTCAAATTCTTTAACCAGCAGGTTGACCTGGGACTTAGACTCTTTCATCCACTCATCAAACTTGTTTTGAGGGAAGTCAGCACCTCGAAACCCACGCTCAATATATTCGTTACGAGCTGCTTTCTGCTTTGCAAACGAAATCTTAGAAATTTCAAATTGCTCTCGAGTCAAACCCTTAACGAATAGCTCTCCATCTGCTGCCATAGCATTATTGATAAGTGTCTTTTCATTAGCACGGAAGGCCTCATCTGTTTTAACAGCAGCAGGATCTTTTGGCATGTTAACCTGTTTGTTAATTTTGCCGCCTTCTTCGCCACCAACAGTTTCTACTGGCTCGGGCTTTGGTTCTTCTGCTTCTTCTTCAGAATTTTCTGCATCAGAGCCTGCTGGAGTTTCAGAGCTTTCTTCTTCTTCCCCATCGCCCATGCTGCTAGAAGATTCCTGTGTATCTTCTTCTGCTTCATCTGTTGATTCCTCTTGTGAAGATGATTCCTCACCTTCTTGTTCTTCCTGGTCAATGTCGCCAGGCATTGCAGAAATTGGAATCTCGATCTCGACCATCTCAGTCTCTTGCTCATCTTGAGCAGGTGCCTCAACACCCAACCACTCACAAAGAGCTTTACAAGTTGAAAGAACATCTTCCCACTTGGTCACACCCATCGCCATATTAACGAAAGGTTGCTCTTCTTCTGTGAATGATACATCCACAAGGCCACGAGATTTTGAGAAGATGTTGAGACGGTCCATAAAAGACATCTCATTAACATCCTCATTCTCAATGCCAAAGAAATCACGGTCGAGAAGCTCTTGATAACCACGCTTGAACCCGCCAAGGAGGCCTGGGTATTCAGCGAGGATCTTTTTCTCGATACGGATGTCTTCGATAATATTTATGAAGGGGCGAGGCACACCAGGAATTTCTTTCTCAGAGTCGTGCCAGCCGTCAGCAGGAGTGTATAGTGCATGACCGACCTCATGGCCCATCAGCAGATCTAAAAGGTCTTTTGACATACCTTCTTTGAAGTGAGGCAAACCTAATACACGGTTCTCAACATCAAAGTATGCGGTAGGAAAGTTGCCTTGGACAACTTCGATATTTTCTTTCGCCAGTAGGCGAGCAAGCATCGATTTCTGTGTTAGTGTCTGTGTCATATCTACCTCATCAATTTATACTTTCATTATAGTGATATTTAGACAGATGTCAACACCTAAAATGCATTTTTTTAAATTTTCTTTATATTATTTTTCAATGGTTTACCAGTAATCGATTAGTTTTTTCAATGAACCATGTAGGTTTTTGCCTTTTTGACCAAGACATCTCGAATCTTTTCTGCTTAGTCACATAAAAATTCTGATAAGAACTCACCGGATCTGCTTCATTGATACATTGAGGCTCTGCACCCATAGCGAGTTTGAACTTAGTGAGCCTATCTGTAATTGGAATATTATTGGGAGGATTGAGTAAAGCGTCTCTTAAATCAAGCCATGTTTGATGCGGTTTCTCAAATCGATACTCGAACTCATATGCAAGAGCTTGAAAGTGAGTATAGTGCCATGTATAGTTGGCAGAGTTTTCCATTGTCCACACTGTACAAGGATGGTTGAAGTGCACCGCCTTATACAATACAGATTCTCGGTCATCAGATAGTCGATACCGTTTGACCTTTCGACCTTTTTCGGTTAAGGCATAGTATAATTCGCCATCAAGAATACGATGAGCAGTCGAAAGCATTTGACCGCTTTCGAGCACCATCTTAACTATGTGTTTATCGCATTGCTCTTGAGCAGCATAGACAGGATGAGTATTTAATACGAAAATATTCACTGTTCATACTCCTCACCCTCTTTTACTTCCGTTAATGTAAATTCACCTTGAATCCAATACTCGCATCCGGATTCGTTCCAACCAATCTCATCTGGATATACAGATTCATCAAAGTATTGTCTTTCGAGTTCATCAGCAATTTCTTGCAATTGATCTTCATCAAATGCTTCTTTAGGGTGACAAGTTGCTGACCAGTATGAGGCACAACCATCCCAGGTTGATAGCAACTCATATTCATAATCTTCTAGTTCGATTCCGTTTTGAAGATCTGTAGGATATGTATAGTTTTCCTTGGCTTCTTCAATAGATTCGTAACCTACCGATTCAGCATACTCTTGCCATTCTTCATCAGTTTCTGGAATACGAATAAGGAACTCACCCCAACGCCAAACTTCCTCATAAGTAACCCAAACCTTTACTCCATCGATTTCTTTCCAGTAATGGTTTTGCTCGACAACAGATTTTTTATACCCAGGTTCTACTTTATAAATCTTCATATCATTTACCCATTGCGCTAATATCTTTTGCTTGCTCATCATTAATAACCGGAACGGCATTACTTTTATGCATGGTAGCAATACCTTTGATAAGAGTTCCGGTATACTTAATAGATTCTTTCTTTGGAGCCCATCCGCCCACACCATCACCTAAACTAGGAATATGAGGCGTCTCTCGATAATTAGCGGGTTTGGGTTGAGTATATGGGACGAACTCACGCTTTTTAGGCTTTGCGTCTGGATCAACACCCATCTTAATAAGCCATTGGCGATGATCTTCTTCTGCTTTACGCCACCCTGGTTTACGATTGGGTTTCTTTTTACTCTTAGAGGTTGTGTAGATTAACTGCATTACCAGTTCCACTCCTTAATATCACCTTCGAAATGTCCATATGGTTCCTTTTTAAAGCTAGGAATATAGGGTGCTAGAGTATCCAAATCGCCTCTATCAAATACTAAGGAAGGCATAATAAATGATCTATTATATGCAATAACACTAATGTTATAGTCATATGATTTAATGTGAGCGTCTCGGCAGTTTATGCCAGCAAGAACCATGTTATACAAAACAAGGCCTGCGTTCCAAAGAGACAAATGACCACCTACTATTAGGTCTTTCTTTGGCGGCACAGTTACTGCAATAACACCACCAGGTTTGGTCACACTAGCAATCTTCTTCAAAAACATATTTACGTTAAGTTGATGCTCAAGACAATGGCTACACCAAACAGCATCAAATTTTTCAGGTATATCAATAGTATTGAAATTGCCTACGTAATCTGCGTTTGAAAAGAAGTCGACTATTTTAACTGTATGCCCATGGTTTTCAAAATAGGAGGCATGAGTCCTTTGACGTCCACCTCCTATATCAAGGATAACAGATTTGGGGCTTAGTACAGATAAGAATTTATCTTGAGTTTGTTTACAGTCCATTCAAACTCCTTTCAGCTTCTTCATCACACCATAGGTCAAATTCATCTAACTCTGCTCGCAATTTTACAAGGTGCGTATCAATGCGCTTTTGGACAATTTTGTTTTTTGTTTTTTCGCATAAAATTGAACTATTCATCATTGTTTTGATTTCTACAAGCTCATTATAGATATCATATATATCGTTTATATTCATAATAATATTCCTTAATCTGACCTTTTTTATCATATAGTGTAACAGTTTCTATTTTTTCATCATAGGGTCTACTAAGTTTTTCAACCGGTTCAACTTTAGGAAAAGGTGAATACAAATCAATGTATGGTTGATGAATTGGGGGAAAACTAAAACTCATCATATACCCCTGTGAAAAATTCTACTACTTTTGATTGTATCCCAGAATCTTGGTAGATGTCAACCGTTTTTGGAATATGCACTGCAATTAAAAATCCCATAACCATTCCGAACAAAATTCTCATCTTAGCCTCCAAAGACTTTTTGTGCGATTGCCAACGCTGTTGCTGTTGCGGGAATAACTGAACCTAGCATAACTGCTTTGTCGTTCCAGTAAACACCTACTACAGTCCAACTGGTTGCTCCTAACAGATAACAAACCTGTCCATACAGTGTAAAGCCTGCACTCTGCATAAAGATACCTCCTACAGCGAATAGCACACCCACCCACTTTAGATACCAATCTGGGCCTCCTGTTGGAGTACTAGGTCTTACAATTTCAAATTCGTGCTGGAGTTCTTCTAGTTCAGTTTGAAGACGCTTCTTTTCCTTAGACAGTTCCATAGCAAGACTTGCGGCCTTGCTCATAGTGCGCTGTTCTATATATTCTTCTTTAGTTTGTTCTTCATTCATTTGCCACCTACTTCTTCATCCCATTTATGAATTTGAATTTCGCCATTCTCATCTGTGGATGACTTTATAAATCCTCCGGCAATCAAAGCATCTAAAGCGCCTTCAGCGGCATATAATGCGCCTCGCTCACGCCCCCAAAAATATCCGATATAGGTACCTGCCATATAAGCAACAAGCAACCAGCCCCAACCCGGAATAGTTTCCATTTAATACTCCACATTCTTTTTCAAAAACCAGCGCTCAAGCACTGGGCCATTTTCATCTTCGTCTACCATAATATAGCAGACGGTTTTCTTGACATTTGCATAGCGAAATCCGCTATCAATACCTTGAATGGGGCTTGTTACCCAAACCTTATGAGGATAATGCTCATAAGTGTAGTCCTCATCTAGAGAGTATTCGAAACTGTTTCCGACATCTTTCTCGACAAAGCGTCCAATCAGTTTAGACATTTCGAAGTGTGGTGCAAAAGCCATTAAGCTACTACCTCATATTGGTTACCACCAGTGCCTAACTCGATATTGATGTAATAGGCAGTATTGAAGTAATCAGTCATTGCATCTGAATTGTCGTACCACTTGGTACCTTTCATAGCAGCAACTAATTCTTCTACGAACTTCTCGGCACCAACGGCAGCGTAGAAGTGAGGGTGGTAAGGATTAATTGAATAGGAATCTGAAAAGTCAAAAGGACCGCTTTTCAAACGAACAACAAGTGAAGAATAGTTGTTGATACCGATGGTACCTTTGACACCGTACTTAGCAAGAACTTTCTTGATAGCAGGGGCAAGTTGTTTCTTCTCGTCTTGTGAAATATAAGCCATTTCTTTTCTCCGTTTCATCAATCAACATACATATAATAACACAACTGGAAATTGTGTCAACCGGTTTTTTTAAAAAAAAACAAAAAAAATGGGGTGACATTGCGCCACCCCAAAGAACAAAGAGAAACGAAGGTTTCTAATTATGCACTGGCAAGGGCACGATAGCCAGCAGCGATAACCTTACGGCTTGGAGTACCAAGACGATAGAAAGTCTTGACTCGACCTTTAGTGTCTTTATGCTCATTAGCATAGATTGGGAAACCCTTCATACGTAGTGAAGATACCATAGCACGAGCATTACCAACGCCAAACCGTGCTTCGATTTGCTTACCAGTCAGACCTTTTGCAGTGTTGTCCTGCAGACCTGCCAATACTTTTGCCTGCTTAGTTTCAGGCACCACATTCAAATTAAAAGTCATATTAACTCCTTCATAGTTTTACATTATTTACTTCTGGTACAACTTACCCACAAGTTCCCAGTCGTAAGTTACCACACCTGATTTTGGGTCTTTTTCTTTACCCATCTCGAAGCCGGTGTATTCCTCGAGATATTTAACGGCTGCTTTCACATCCGCAAATTCTTTTTGACCAATGCTGTTAGCAATTTTAGGTTTTGCGATCCACATAATCTAGTTCCTTTCAACAATCAGTATATAATATAATACATCTTTAACCAGATGTCAACCGTTTTTTATTAAAAACCGTAAATATTTTTGTAATTTTTTCGTGCTTCTATCAGCTTGGGGAGGTAATTAAAGGTAGGCTCAACGAATAGTTGAGGTTCGTTATCGTCAACAGCGATTAAGATACCTGTCTGCTTGATAGCAACTCCGGTTTGCTCATAGAATGCTGCTGCATAGAAAGAACCTTGCATAAAGTAATTCTCAATCCATTCTTTCTTCTTAGGCTTTCTTGCTGTTTTGAAGTCAATAATTGTTAGGACTCCATCAAGCTCTGCAATACAGTCAACACGACCTGCTATTTCTAACTTATCAGAATAAAGAGGCACTTCCTGTTGCCAGATATTATTTACTCTTTCATCAAGAATAGGTTTGATTTGATTAAAAGAAAACAGGTTAGCAGGCATTGCACCCTTGTCCCAATCTGGATCATTATTTAGGTAATCTTCTGCGAGTTTATGTACTGCTGTTCCACGAACAGAGGCTTGACCTGAGATTCTGTTGGCTTCTGCTTCTCCGACCTTTTTACGCCATTGCTTAATACCCTCCTTCGAGAGTTCGCCAAGGACTGTGGTGATAGAAGGATACTTCTTGCCCTGTGGGGTGACATAGGTTCTACCTTTCTCGGTCGTAACCGAATCTAACTCTGGAAGCACATGCTCCATTACTATATGATTAAACATAATTTACACTTTTCTGCGGATTATCTTGTATTATTGCACATTTTTGTGCGGATGTCAACCAGCCCAAACTTGAAATGAACCACTTATTACACATCCAGCATCTGCTGAATCACCAATTCTTGCTACAGGTATCCCTGCAATGTTTACAAAGAAAGATCCCGTATTCACAACTGCGGAATGTGGAACACAAAACTTTCCGGCAAGGATTGTATGAGGTCCTATTACATCACCTTGGACAGCAATAGGTATTCCTCCGATGTTAGCAAATGCTTGTAATGAGCCTTGGATAGACGCTGTTGCAGAACATGTATGCCCTGTAAGAATTCTATCTCTATTTGCTGATCTTGCTACTGCGGGCATTATCTTTGTCCTTGTTCGACAACAGCAGGTACTGCTGAAATATATGGTGTATACTGGAAATAATAGTTCTTTTCGATATTTATAGTTTTGACGAAGGTATCATCGGTAATTACGGTTTCTTCAGTTCCAATGTTAATATCATTACCTTGATAATCATATAATGCTACTAAACCGGGCCTTTCTGTTCCGCTTGGACCATCAGGTAGTGGGAGGTACCCGAGAATTTTATTACTGGTTATTCCGACCCTTTCGCCTAACTCATCGCCTGCACCTGGACCGTTATAATCTTCTGTGATTGTGTTTAGAAGATTTCCATCTAAGTCGTATACAAAGATAGCTCCTGCGCTAGTAACACCGGAATTTATAAAATCGTTTCGATGTCCCACGATAAGTCTTTCATTTCCTATTACAAATGATGCACCAAACTCGAGTGTACCACTAGTACTTAAAGATCCGGATTGAGGATGGCTTATAGTAAAATCAAGATTTCCATTTAAATCATATACAAAAATTTGTGAGGGAACAGTACCATTACCTCTACTACCGACAAAAATTTTGTTCCCTGCAATAGCTATGCATAAACCAAATTGGTAATCGGTGCCAGAGGGGCTCGGAGGTGGGAGTGTCGCTATCAAGGATCCATTCGTGTCATAAACTAACGCTTGACCGGATCGACTCGGACCAAAAGCAACATCATGTCGAGGTTGACCTATAACAATTCTTCCACTTCCAACGGCCATTGGATCAGCTCCTGGATTCCATCCCCAATATCTTTTGCTATTAGGAGCATTTATTTTAAATAGTTGATTAAATGTGCTCACTGTATTTGTATCGTATTCAAATACATAAACAGATCCAAAGTTAGTACCGCCATCATCATCACCACTACTAGCTATAAGTAATAAATTTGAATTTTCATCAAATGTGATATTGTCACCAAATCTATCATTAACACCGGGTAAATCTGGGTTTTCTATAGTAGTTAATAGATTCCCACTATAATCGAATACCCTTACGCATCCAGAATTAGTATTAAATGTCGGTAATCCGTAAAAGATAAAACCTCCACCCATGCGAAGAGATGTTGGAAATGTTCCTTCTGTTTCTGTATACTGAGCAACAAGCTCGGCGCTATCGTTATAAAAATAAACAGCTCCTACGTTACTGGTGCCGGATGCGTCCCAACCACGTGCTAATATAGCAAAAGAAGAAGAATTAGCATTTGCTGCAATCCCATCGCCAAAAAAGTCAAGAAGATCTGGATCCGGTGCCTCAAGAATATTAGTATTTGAAAGGGTACTAATTGTTTCAGCAACACCATCATATTGCATTTCAAAACTATATTCAACATTGTAAGTGTCTGGGTTGGGTTCTGTCCATGCAGTTAATCCAACATAGGTATTTGCTTCCGGGAAATTACTAAATAAACTTACGGTATCTTCTACTGCTGTATTAGATGCTGAATTTTGCAAATATGACCAGGTGCTATTAAAAGGACTTGATACGGGTGTTATTCTAATCTTCTGAAAAGCAGATCCATCTGCTGTATTTTGTTGCCTATCAATTTGTTCGATATTTACGACACCATTACCTACAGAAAAGTTAGCGCTATCGCCATTATTAACTAAATATTGCGTTGCACTCCCATCGACAGATATACCAAATGCTGCTACATTATATTCTGAAGTATCTGTTACACCTTCTTCATTATCTTCTTCTCTTTCAACAATAAAGTCAGCAGTAATCGACCAACTTGTTATTGTATTGGAGCTATATCCTGCAATACCTGCCTCAACAAGACTATAGACAGGAGCAAAATGTGTAGGTAGTCCTTCACCGTCAGTTGGCGGTCCGCCGTCTGCATAAAAAGGATCCGATTGCTCAGCCTGTGCGGGATTTACAGATGTGAATGGGACCGAAAATACAGGCATTATCTAATAACGGTATGCCCCGGATTCTTTGCCAAATGCTCTTGTAATTGAGCCTTTGTAAATTGTTTTGCATAGCGGTTTCCGTTCTCATCTTCAAGAACTCTAAGTTTTTCTTTATCAGCCATTTTCTTCCTCTTTTTTCTTTAGTGAATATGAACCATTAGACATCTCTTCCCATAGCAATATATCACCATCATCCCACCCCATCTGATTTAAAAGCTCAGTTGGAATTGGCATCATTAAATCTCCGGTTTTCGGATCTTCTTCAAGCGTTACAGTGAATGTATCATCAATCATAAACCTTGCCTATCTCTTTCGATTATATATGATTTTACTAATTTACTTCTTACGATATCTTCTTTAACAAATTCAACAAAATGAAACTCTCTCATGTTACGAATGATTTCCATGAACTTACTAAGACCCGACTCTTCATTAAATCTCTTAGATGTCAAATCGTCTTGCTTAACATCGCCACAGAAAATGATTTTACAATTCTCGCCAATTCTAGTCATTACAGTATGCAGTTCCATATCATTCATATTCTGAACTTCATCAACGATAATAATACAATCATCAAAAGTTGCACCTCTTAAGAATGAAGTAGATAAAAATTCGATATTAAATCTTTGTTTAAGGATATCATAGGCATCGCCTCTATCAAATAACTTCTTACAAATATCGTAATACGGTCCTTCGTATACTTTCATCTTGTCTCTTGTGCTTCCCGGAAGGAAACCCATATCTCTAGATGGAACCGTTGATCTGATAACATAGATTTTCTTATACTGTCTATTAGAATTGAACAACGATTTTAGCGCAAAGTGAAATGCAAGGAATGTTTTACCTGTTCCTGCAATTCCATGTAGCATTAAATTAGAACCTCGATTCCATGCTTCAAAAGCAACTCTCTGGTTCATTGTCATAGGTTTGATATCCGTTCTTGGTGCAAACCCTGGACCGAAATTTTTATCTTTGTCTAATACCCCCTGCTGTTTCAATGTTCGTTTTTGTTTTTTAGTTAGTCGTTGATTTTGATGGGGTGCTACCATTCATCTTCCTTATCTAGTATTAATAGTTGACTTGGTAGTTCCTTTGGAGTTACCCTTCTTGATATGTTTTAACAGGGAATTAAAATTATCGTCAGTCTTACGAACACCCAGCGAGGCTGAGTCGTAAGCAACGGAAGGTGCACCAGTGAGGAACTGAGTCAGGTTAGGATTATTTTTCTTATAGTCATCTAATTCAGATATTCGCATCTGAATTTCAAACTCTTCACCGGTTTCATTATTTCTAAAATTATATGTAGGCATTAATTTCCTCTTATTACAAATAAGGCGGACACAATGGCCCGCCTTTTGTTACCACTGTAATAGTATTTATACAATAGTGTGGTATATTTCTTCCCAGTTATTCACCCTAATTGCATCCGGATTGTCCTTAGCATTATGATGATGGTTCATCAAGATTGCTTCTAATCCTAGGTCAGCGCCAACATCAGCATTTTCTGCTTTGTCTTCGACCCACCAGCAACCAGTGCCTTTGTATTCAGCTAGAGCTTCATCTTTATCGGCACCAGTATCAAGATATACATATTTCTCAAACACAGTAGGGCCAAATAACTCAATTAAGTTTTTAGTCCTTAAGTGTTGAGCGTAATAGTCATCACTCAAACTAGTAATTGCGTGGAATACAAATCCATGTTCCTCATGCAATTTTTTGACATATTTAATAGCGTCTCTTAAAGGAGGCAATTTCCTAATCCAAGCACTCTCATTAAACATTCGAGTTAGCTTGTTAGCCTCTTCTTTAGGAATACCGTATTTGTTACTTACTTTGTATTCATTAGGATAATAAATTGTATATCCATGCTTATTCATCCACCTGTCGAAAGCGTATTCCCAATCAAAGAGAACACCATCACAATCAACAAGAATCACTTTATTTTTCATTTTTACCTCTTTTCTCTATATTATTATAGTAACAATATCTTAAGAGAATGTCAACCGGTTTCTATGAAAAATATGAATTTTTTTGTTTATTTTTTTGTTTGCGAGCTTTTTGGATAGCGGCTTTCTTTTTATCATACCGCTTGCCATCAGATTTTTTAAATTTCTTTTCTCGCTCAATGTCTTCGTCAAACCAATCACGGAAACTCTTATTCTTGCTCATCTTTGGGTTCGTCCTCAGAATCTTCTTCTACGGGAATCATATTAGGAAATGCCATATTAATCGTTTGAACTGTCAAACCTTTAACTGGTTTTTTACTAATAACTTGAACTAATAGTTTTGCATCTTCTGGATCTACAGCCTCGAGGATCTGAATGAATAGAGCTTCTCTACGCATAGGAGTGAGATTATCGCCTTCGTACCCTTTGATGAAGTACTTTAGCTTTCTTGCTTCTCTATACAACATACCATGACTATCTGGAAAATCAGAAGGAGTATAAGGGGGAGGGGTGTTTGGAATGTTAAATTCCAAATCCTTATCATACCACACCTTAAGAATGTTTCTCAATTCTCTAGAATTATTCTTTTGCAAATAAGCAGCCTTATCAACCTTTTGTTTGATTTGGGTCACTTCACTGATGATTTCACTAATCGCTAATGTAGTCATTAAAACTCCGATATATTTTCCATTAAGTTTCTAAGTTTGTTTTTAATAAAGTAGTTAAGAAGTTGGCTTCTATCTTTATCATTCTCTTCTCTGTATTTATCGATTACCTGATTTTTAATACTATCAGGTACTTTAGACAAATCAATCAGTGCTTGATTTCGATGGAAGTTTCTTTCTACTTCAGCGGAACGCATTGTGACATCTTTCCATTCAGCAATACGTTTTTTGGTAATAGGTTTTTGACGTTCACCTACCACCAAGCAATTATCAGCAGATAACACATTAGGCACTCCATCACCAGAATCGCCACGAATAATTTGCTCATACAAAAACTGCTCTGGGCTGTCGTGCTTTATCCACCTTTTTCTTGTCGGATCATATTGAGATACATTTGCGTACTTGTGTAACTGAATATAATCTTTATCACCTGACAAGATTAGAATAGGTTCTCCTGTATTTAGTTCTTTACCTTCTAAGTGTACAATCGTACCGATGATATCATCTGCTTCCGCAGTTTCAATCTGGATAACTTTATAGGGAAAAAACTCTGCAATCTCTGCTTTGATTTTATTGAGCGATGTAAAAATCATATTCCAGTCAAGTTCAGAATCTTCTCTCGACTTTCTACGATTTGCTTTGTAGTATGGAAATACCTTCTTACGCCAATAGTTCTTATCGTCAGCACAGATAAGTAACTCACCATATTCATTATGAAATTTATTTCGATTAGATCTTAATGTGTTCAAGATCATGTGTCTCAGCATGCCTTCATCAAGCAATGCATCGGTATGATTTCCAATCTGAGCCATCATATTAGATATCATTACCTGGTTTAGATCCACGATAATCATTATTTACTCCTAGGTTTTATTTAATCATTATATAATATATATCATTCTTCTAGAAGGTCGTTTAAGATTTCTTCTAAAGTTTTATAGGGGTTATCTATTTCAAACAAATCTTTACCTACTTGATGCATCGGATGATTTTCACCGTGTAACCTATAAAGCATAGATTTATTACTTTCAATAATTAGCATTATATCATAGATTAAGTTTTCATCTACTGTTAAATTATATCCGAGCTCTTCTAGAAAGTTAAGTATATCTCTAGTCACCATTAAAGCAAAATCAGTGCTATATTCTGGAAGTTTTGGGTTATTATCATTTGCCGAAGATTTGGCTAAATCATCGGCTATTACCTTTGCCAGTTTATCCATCTGCAAATTAAATTTAGCTTTTTCAAAATCAATTACATTGCTCATTTGTCTACTTTAATCAACACACAATCCGTATTAATTCTTCCGTTTGGTTTTGTTTCTTTAGTGGTCAATGCATCAAATGCTTTGCCAAATTGTCGGATTGTTTTTTGACACATTGGAATAAACTCGCTAGGTTTACGCATTGTTTTTGTGCGAGATTGATCTACATCAAAACCTTGCAAGGTTGTGCCTTTAATCTCAAACCCCTCTCTGCGAGATGTAATGTATTCTGTCACAGTTCGATACTTAGTATTAATAACGATTAAGCGAACAGCGCCGATAATCGTTACGGGATTGACAGATACGATTTTAAGATCCATATCTTCTTTTTGATATTTCAATTGTGTAATCTGCTTGTCTGCTGCTTTTGCTTTCTTCACTCGAGGTTTGCGGGTTGCCTTACCTGCCTGTACGATACGGTCAAGATCGGAAATCATATCTTCACATGCCTTAACCCTTCGCTTCAATTCAGGTCGACTGATATGAGAATATCCTTCGACTAGCTGTTCATCAACCTTGTTATAAGCGCCCGAATATTCTTCCAACCAACCTTCAATTTTTGCACGAACTTGTGGCACAGCCATCGGTTTAAGATCGTGTTTCTTGAATAGTGCATAGACATCAATTGTCTCTTTCTTACCTTCAATCCATGCGTCTTCTAACTCATCGATATCAGTCATTATAGTTTCATTAATTTTTCTCGCCATCAACTGTTGAGGAGTCAAACGAATAACATTTGATTTTTTTTCCTCATCATCTTTTTTCGTTTTGAGAATTTTCTTACCTGGTTCAATCAACTTTTCGTAATGAGCATGAACCCTATCACGGAAACAATACCATCTTTCTTCCCACTCAAGACCTTCATTCAACCAAAAGATTGTTGCAGCCCAATGACTGAACATAGTAAATTGATATTCTGGATTAGCTAAAATTGCTTTAGCGTCCTCTTTCGAGAACTCTTTCTTAATCCATTCCTTAACCAAAGGACCAACATCCTTTGCTGCAATCTCATAGTGAAAATAATACTTACAACGGTCAAAGTTATCCCTGGGTGCTGCTTGCAACCCAGTTTTTGGACGTCTTGGCAGTCGAGTAGTTTTCTTAGCAGCTGGCATTTAGGCCTCCATCAATCAATTTATATGTGTATAGTAACACATTATTCTGATCTTGTCAACACATCTTTTAACAATTGATTCCATTGCAACTTACGCTGTCCCCAATCATACTTAAAATCTGCAATAGTTTTTACGCTTTCCATGCTCTGGCTCACTCTTTTATAGTTTTGCTCATGCATTACGATAGCCTTTTTCAACTCTAAATAAAACCGGTCAATATGATTCTGAATACCATCTGAAAAATCATACATTTGTGTTAATCCCATAGATGTCTCGGGTAGTGCGGCAAGAGACGAGTGTACACAATATAGACCCGCAGATAGTGCCTCAATCAAACAAAGACATGAGGTTTCTTGCCAAATCGATGGGTATGCAAAGATATGTTGATTTTTTAAAATTTCTCTCATATCTGCATTAGGAACAGATCTATTATATGTAATATTAGAATGTTCTTTTAGTGCATCAATAAGTTTTTGGTGACTTTCATCTCGCTGTCCCCAACCATACAAATCAAAAGAAGAATACACATTAAGATGAATATTCTTATGTTCTTTCGCTAGTTGATTAAACGCAACATATAACAAATCTAATCCTCGATGAGGTGTTGCAAAATATACTAGGTTGATTTTATCTTTAGTATCTGGCTTTTCATGCTGTTCAATAGGTTCAATAGCATTAGGCATTACAACCGAAACATCATATGGCACACCCAAGTACATAAAATACTGTTCTCTTTGCCAATGTGAAACAAATACAATTTGGTCAAACTTTGACCACCCACCATCCTTAAGATGCTGAACTTCTGGATCTGTCGCTAGATCATGGCATACTAGAATCTTTTTCTTGGAATCATCTAAATCTCTAACACGACTATGGATAATTTGAAACTGCGAAAGGAGAGACTGGTTACAGTCTCTCTCAATTCGATTTGCCATGAGTTCAGTTCCACCCATGGCGTTTTTGTTTTGTTCATTAACTTCCGGCATATTTCACCTGTTCCGCATTAATACGATAGATGCTGTCAAGACGGAAAGACCTCCAATCATTCTTTTCTGTATCCCAAACGGACAAAGATGTCTTTTCCTTTGTCTCTTCTTCGGACACTTTCTTAACTTGAGCGATTTCATTGTTATACGGAACATATTTTTCATTCCATGTACAAATCATACGTCTTGGTTCACCGTTAATCTTTTTAAAATATACGGTCACTTTAGCATCGCCTTTTAATTTATCTTTAATTTCTTGAAGTGTGATAGGTCTTGGATTTGCGGTTGTCATAATTGTCCATCTCCATAATTATTAATGTTACTCTCGATTGCTTCAGCAAACTTTTCATATCCTTCATATACTTTACCGTTCCACTCGATTAGAGGAACTTGAAATATAGCAGGAAACTTTTCTAAAAACTCAGCTCTTGAACCTTTATCTATATCTTTATATTCGAAGTTTAAATTTAAAGACTCACATGCTTGTTTACAAAGGATACAAGCGGGACAATTAGTTGTCCCCCAAATAGTAATTTTAGATTCAACCATTTGTCTTTGGGCTCCCCCAATAATCTCTAGCATTGATTTTGATATAGCGCATGTTAGTAGCATTCTTGTCTGGATTTTCAATCGTCAAAACTACATTCTTTCCAGCTTGCCATGCCTCACGCTGACGAATAGCACGAAGAAGTTTATACTCAGGTGCTGTTTTATCCCTAGAACTGCGAGGTGAACCCACAATTCCTGCAGAAGTTTTTGATTCCCGTTGTTTCTTTTTCTTTGGCATTAACCCTGTCCTCTTGTCATAAAACTAAACTCTGTTTGAGCACTATTATGTATAGTGTTTTCTTCTTCATATTCATACCCAATATGAACCCCGTTAGGTAATTGGTAACCAACTCCTTTTATAAAATCTTCAAAAGCTTGGCACATTTCATCTAAGGATGCTCCATCAGCCACATGCATATTTACGCACATAACTGATGTATGTGGTTTATGTTCTTCACCTGGTTCGTATTTAAATGTAATCATGTTTCCTCACTTTCATTTTGATTGGCAATAGCACGAATATCTATAACTTTTTCATCTTCTATAATACTTATAATAGTATTAGTCAAATCTATTTCTTTTTTAACCCAAAACATTTTTTGTTGCAGCTTCTCGAGCTCCTTTTGATAGAATTCTAACTCCTGTTCTTTCCTAACCTTCTGTTCAATGATATCAGTTAGGAATAGAATCTTCTTTTCGTTAGTCATCTCTCTCGCCATACCCCCAATCAACTACAACAGGAAATCTTGGTACACCGTCAGGTGTAGGTGTAAAATATCGAACTGTTGCCCAATCCGGTTTTTTATTAGATTCAAATAATTCTTTGAGGGTTTCCTGGTTACCTCGAACACCTGCACCAAATTCAGTGCCGTCTTCTTTAATACACACAAAGGTCTTGATATGACCTGACCAATTACCTTCGCCTTCTTCTATGTTAACAACTTTAAATTCGTCTGTCAAGAATTCTTTGTACTTTAACAATGATTTAGAACGCTTATTTTCATAAGGTATTTCGTTGATACGAATCATAAGTCCTTCGTAGCCCTCTTCAATCATTTCTGCTAAAGCGGACTCTGCTTCTTCCGCAGAACTTAAAGGCATAGTAGTAACAACTTGTATGTAATCTCTAGAGAAAAGGGTTGTTAAACTACCAATTAAATCAACTCTTTCTAAATAGGTTACAGCATTTTCTTGCACAACATCATAGATATAGTATTTAATTTTTAGGCACTTTTTAAGATCTTCTTGTGTAGGTTTTTGTTTTCTGACAATTGATGTAATCTCATTGAAATTATCTTTAAGGTCGTGGTTATATAATTCACCATCTAAAACAATATTAGGATCTTTATCAAAAATTTCTCTAATATCTCTCCATATGTGATTGCAGGAGGTAATCTTCTTACCGGTTCTTGTAAACAAACCTTCTTTCTTTGCAATACATCTAATGCCGTCTAGCTTAGGTTGTCCTAAAACAGCTCCGACTTTAAAGTCAACCTTATCGGGTTCATACGTATGTGCAAGCATAGGCTTAAAAGGTTTATCGTTTACGTCAATCATTGCAATATCGGCACAGTATCCTCGACTAATTTTGTCTATCCGGGCCGCATTTGCTTCTTTTTGAGCTTGCACAAAAGCAGTAGTTTCATTGGATTTACCTACGTTTTTAGATTCAGCTTTTTTCCAAGTTGATACTACTGTTTTACCTCCAAAGATTCCCGAGTGTACCCTGTACCCTGCTTCATTTTCATCGTTATAGCCAATTTCTGCACGCCAAACTCTAATTTTATCATTAGTGTCTTTTTGGTATACAGCGTCATGTAAAAAAGATTTTTCGTATTCAGTCATTTTTGTCTTTCCAATCATTACAAAGTGAAGCAACTTGTGCTTCATTCAACCAATGCTCATTCAATATCAATTCATCAACAAATTCTTCTTCGTAGATAAAGTCGTCAAGTTCTTTGCAAACAATTGAATCTGTTGCCCAGGACAAATCGGGTTTATCCAGTAAGTTGAATTGTTGTAATTCATCCTCACTTATAACATAAGTTCGTCTAGTTGTCAAGACAGTTGTTACATATGCATATTTAGTCATTAAATAAGGTACTCCATCTCATTAACTTTTGTCTTTTAAGTTCAGATGCTTCCTCAATACCTGAAAATGACACAACATCATCTGCTTGTAGCAACCCAATCATACACTGTAAATCGCCTAATTCTTTTTGTAGCCTTTCGCCAGCAGTCATTCCATCATACTCGGAATCAATTCCAAACCTTTTAATTTTCGAACATTCTACAATTACTTCAGCACATTCTTCTGATAGGATAGTCAACAACTCATCTAATCTATTCATTCTTACCCTCATACGTTCTTTCTGCAATATCTGCTATTTCTTCAAATTTGCCATCCTTGACTTGAAAGAATCTAAGTTCTGGTAAGGGTGTTCCTCCTGCCCTTACATACTGTCTGCCACCATCTATAAAAATATCTGCTTCTATTTCATTATAGTGATGATGACTTTGACTATAATGAAATGCTCCTTTAGAATCTTGTATCATACCAAATTCTAAATTCTCGATTAAATCAGCGTTACAAACATAAACTTTCTTCTCTTCTCCGCCTACAAACAATCCCATGTAATGATTTCCATAGATTGGGTGTGGGGCATCTCTGTAAAAAATGTCAACCGGAACATCTGATGCTAATAAATCTGTTGTGCAAACATATTTAAAATTCTCACCCGCCTGTCTATATTTATTGATAACTTTGTCTATTTTAAATACAGGCTGATGATTAATATCTGCAGGATGTGTTTTATAAGTCATAATTAGTCCCATAACCCTTCGTAGTATTTACCAAACAGCCGAAACCCGTTAGAGATTCTTTCTTGTTCTTTTCGCATACCTTCTTTATCATCAATATCAAAGCGCATATACACATCTTCTTTGGTCGCTTTAGATTCAAATGCGTAGATCATTTCATCTAATACCCAATTCCAGCGCTCAAAGAATTTATCATCTGTTTCGCCAATCTCATTATATTTTAACACATCTTGTTTCTTGGGTCGCAGTTCCTTAGGTACATCTTCTGGATCTACATTAGGTGCGCCATGCGTAGTAGCTTTTAACTGCTTAAGCATAGGTAAGACAATAGAGGCCAGGGTGTGATCCATCGACCATGTATCCCATTTATCAATACGAACCTTAACCTTTTGCTCTCTCCGATCTAAGAAAAGGTTGATTGTGCAATTATACACGAATTGAATTGCATCTTCAAGTTTTTCAAGAAAACTTTCAAATTTTGTGTATTTAGTAGGCCAATCAACATATCCATACTTATCATTCATATAGTCAGTATGAATTCTGCAAATCATTCGATTGGGATATGGTCCTATGTAAACTCTCATTTAATCTGCCCACCTTATCTTTTTTCCGTAATGTTCTTCGAATTTCTGAATTAGTTCATTATACGACAAAAGTTCTTCAGTTGTCAAGTCCCAAAGAAAATCACCCAATGCATTCCAATCTTCAGCGTGCATAGGTGCAATACTGTATTCATCCCAGCCATCATATCCTTCTTTAGTGTCATCTCGAATATCGATACGACCACAGGCATAGTAGGTATGAATTTCTTCCGTTTCAAAGGTGTCACCAACCTCCATGGTAGGATATCTGCTTCTCCGGAGAATATCTCTAACTTCCTCCGTGGTGCACTCCTTTATAACCCTATGAGTCAGACCACGCTCTCGAAACCAATCCATGTTGACCGGCCCCATCCAGTTGGTGCTGTATGTAATCATAACTCAACAATGTTAACCCTGTCGCCAAACTTCTCTTTGAGTTGGTTATAGATACCCGCATTACTCATTCGTAATCCTTGTCTATCCTTAAACAATTTATATGTTGAGCCACTACCGGTTTCAATAATAAAGAAATCTTCATCGATTTTGATATCTAGTTTTTTCATTGGGCTACTCATACGCCAACTATCGCCATACAAGTAACTACCCGACCAGCCAGATAGAATCTTCTGATATTGTCCTGCCGGTTCCGTGATCTCGATGATTACCCAAGCGTCTGGAGTGATGCCGTCTTCTGCATCTAGTTTAAAAACTTCTGTCATTTAACCTTCCTTTTCTAAATCCCATTGTACTTTATTAGGAGGCGCAGGAGGCGCTTTCTGTTGTACTCGGAATCCAATAATCCTAGCAGCAATTGTTACAATCACTATACCCACAAAAAATATCTCTAAAGGAATCATTCTTGTGGATCACTCCCGGGATAATAATATTCATCTTGCTCTGACATAAAGTCAGCAGCAGTCATAAACTTAATATCACCCATAGGCCTTTTCTTAGAATCCTTTTCATACTCTGTGGCGAACTCTTCCTTAAGCTCTTCCTCATAAAATCCACCACACATTATAATTCTCCTAATTCAACTTTTTTCTGTTCAACTGTTCTATAGACAAAAGTCTTACCTGAATTATCAACACATTCGTTAACCTCTTTTGTGGTAACGATGAAATATGGTTCAGGTATGACTTCAACGGTTTCGATAAATTTTAGGTCCAACGCTTTCCACATGAACATACTAAAAGTTATCGTTGTTATGACAAATATAAACTGCTTCATTGTACAGGTAAGAATTGTCCATTGTTAGGCTGTTCTTCTTGAATAACCGGCGTATCTAAAGATCTAAAAGCTTGGTTTGCCTGACTTTCCTCATATGAGCTAAAAGTATTTGTTGCAACATCTTCTTTTTTGACTTTATTCGTATCAATCTTAATAAGAACATATGTTCGATACATATTTCCTTCTTTAAATACGATACGTTGGTCAGTTGTATACTGCGGTAGGTACACTGCAGTAAATCCTGTTTTTGAAACTTTTTCAGTTTTTTGTATTGTTTTACTTTGAGCACCTGCTGAATTATCTGTGATAAACGTTCTCAATTGAGAAGTTGCTTCAGTTGATAATTTACCAGCAATAACTAATTTTGCCTCATGCATTGCTTTGTCTACAGAAAACTGTAGAGCATCAGACAATCCTGTTCCCGCCCCATAAATGAATGGTGGGTTATCTTCAGTAGGTTCAATAAACCAAGTAGGGACCTGATCTACTTTACCCTCAACTTTCTTAATTTCGGTAAACTCTTTCTTACCTAAAGAAGAGCATCCCGTCAATACAGCGGCAATTGCTGCTATAGCAATAACTTGCTTCATAATTTAACTCCATATCAATTCATTACTACTATTAAAACATAAAAATAACTATTTGTCAACCATTATTTATGCGGCAACTTTATCTGCTCCATAACTAGCAGCAAATCCGTCAGGTTTTAGTTTAGGCACAATTCCGGTCATACCTAGAACATAACCAGCTGCTTCTTGAGCAGCACAGTTAGATCCATGCATCGGATCTGAGTTAATATCAAGATGAATTTCGATATCATACTCATCAATTAATTGAGCAACCTGCAGATACATTTCACACACTTTCTGTGCTTCATTAATCATTCTCAACTTAGGTCTTCCGGGTTTCATATCATAATCGTTTTCATGTGAAACATGAGAAAATATTCTACATCCATTATTGCCATTCATGTGTACAATACACACGGTAGCAAATCTTGCCATTTTTTGTTTCTTTTTTATGTATCTAACAGAATCACACCCAAAATATATCTTTGTAGTATTGTCAAGTGTAGATAATAAATCAATCAATTCTTCTACTTGATTTTCAGTAAGCATGTATACTCCTGTTATAAAAAAAGGGGCCTAAGCCCCTTATAGTGAAACGCCTCCTATATTAGGCGATAATGCACCATCTTCTATCATTTGCTGTAAGGTTGAATCTGACACACAAAATATTCCTTCGTGTCCAGTCGCATTGGGGTATGCTTTTAGTGTATTAAATGCTACATAATTTTGATTATTTTGAACCCATTGGACACAAGCTTGGCTTGTTTGAAATGTCGGGTCGTTAAAGATGAAGACTGAATTTGCTCCAATCCATTGAGTTGGTATTGCTACCATTACCAAGATAAACCACATGGCTTTCTCCTTGAGGCATAGTGCCCTTTAAAATAATATTTATATTATTTAAAAGAGTTTCCAGTTTTCAATGGGTGGTAGTAATTTTTCATATTCTTTGGTGTCTTTTCTGGTAATAATTATATCACCTCCAACACAAAATCTACTTTTGACTAATTCCTCTTTTGTTTTGAAATATTCGTGGGATGTACCTTCGCCATTAGTAGAATGAAATAGCTTTGAAGGGAAGACAACAATGTCACCTTCCGATATAGGTATCTGATAACTTCTACAGTTTGCAGGTGTCCATTCGGTTACAATATCTTCTAAGAATCCAAAATAGGGTTCATTCGGTGTTGTTTCATATTCTCTAAAGAAAGCTAAATTCTTTTCAAATTGCGGATTAATATGAGGGTAATACGTAAAGGAAATATGATTTTCACCGTGACAATGTTGAGGATTACCTGTTGTTGTTTTTGCGTTATACCAAGTTTTTGTAATATATAAATTCAGTTTTGTGTGGTCAATGCTCAGTTCATCGAAATAGTATTTAACATTTTGTATGATATCTTTAAATATGTTAGAAAAATTAGAGTCTAAGTGATGACTTTGAAAACCTAGATAATCTAAAGATGCGCCATCACTATCGCTATTAACGAGATATGATTCAAACCAAAGACTCTTTTCTTCGTCAGAAACTTGTCTGTTGCCTTGCCATATTACAGTAGGAAATAAAAAGTGACGCATAAAATCCTCAAATTTAAAGTGGGCCTTTTTAAGTCATGCCTAGGACACCCGATTAGAACGAAAACTTCACGCCAACGGTGGTTTCTGTTCTTTTAAAGTCACTATTCAAATCATTTTCAACATATGCAGAAACATTTTCTGTTAGTGCTGCATTGATATTTAATTCTGTAGTGGCAAAAGACACATTGCTCAACGAGCCCGTAGTGTCTTCAAAGTTTGCAACAGCGTCAATCGATAGCATAGTATTAGGAACTGCATATGTCATACCGGCATATGCACGATTTACACCCGCAGATGTTTCACGCTCAATACCAACATAGGGTCCAAAACCTTCTGCCATTGCTGTAGTTGTTGCTAGCGATAAAACGCCTGCTAGAACAATTTTTTTCATAAGGGTATACTCCTTCTTTTTATTTACCCAATAAAAATGGACAGTTTAACATCATGTCCAGGATGGGAATGGCGGGGCTAGGGTATCCCGCAAGGAAGTACGATCTGATGTACCTTTCTACATAGACCTCCAACGATCTGCAATCCCGCTAAGGATATGGGCGCTACCCCTTCGATCTACCTTACCCCCCATCAGCGAGAGGTATTCGGTCACATTCCATCGACACTGGCCGGTGTCGAATTTTGTGGTGCCGATAGAGAGAATCGAACTCCCATCAGAGGATTACAAATCCACTGTAATACCACTATACTATATCGGCAAATATGGCTCCCTCTGCTAGGCTCGAACTAGCGACCCAATGATTAACAGTCATTTGCTCTACCAACTGAGCTAAGAGGGAATGAAATTTGGGGTGGCCTATCCGCAACATTGTAATTAGGGATTAATCTCTTACCGTCCCGCCACCCAGCACGGTCGTATCCTTCTTACTCTAGAGAATCCGGTAACAAATGAAGAAGGATACATCGTTACCATCAACAGATTTAGCTGAAATACATTAGCACGGCTCTGTCAGGGCTCATATTCGATTTTGTTTATTATGGCATATTATTTATGATTTGTCAAGCACATTTTCAAAATATTTTTCAATAATTTCAAGTTGATCTTCATATTTAGCCATCATATCAATTTCATGCTCAATAGCTTCAATGATATCAGAATGTTCTCCAATACCTGCAGGATTTGCAAGATAAACTTCTACATTGGCACGATGCTTTTCAATATGTCCAACAGCATGTACCTTTGCGGCATTTAATAGTTGTTCTCTCATTTAGAACTCCCTTCATATACTCGATTGTGTGTATCCGTGCAACGAACAAAAGTCGTACACTTGCTTAAATTTTTTAATTTATCTGCCCCAACGTAAGTACAAGTAGAACGCAAACCACCCAAGATATCTTGAATAGTATTATCCACTGGTCCTCTGTAAGGTACAAAAACTTCTCTTCCTTCACTGCTTCTGTATTCCTTTAATCCACCAAAATGTTTATCGTTAGCAGCTTTTGAACTCATACCGTAGAACTGCACAAACTTTTTTGTTTCTATAACTTTCTCAAAGCCTCCAGGCGTGCCTTGGCTCATTTCATAGTTAAGTTCATTTGTTTCGTAATACTTAGTGATTACTTCTCCGCCGCCTTCATCGTGTCCGGCAAGCATACCCCCAAGCATTACAAAATCGGCACCAGCTGCGAAAGCCTTAGCCACATCTCCGGGTGTAGTACAACCACCGTCAGCAACAATATGTCCACCCAGACCGTGAGCAGCATCAGC
>Ga0222719_10000422_pt1 | contig 41801 bp, 29 predicted proteins | sample C33_34DmetaG_FD_165039 | JGI IMG/M metagenome (GOLD analysis project Ga0222719, IMG submission 165039) | Estuarine water microbial communities from San Francisco Bay, California, United States - C33_34D | ecosystem: Environmental > Aquatic > Marine > Unclassified | place: USA: California... | reverse complement strand
CGAGCACACCATTTTCGATGTCAAGCGACTAATTGGACGAAAGTTTTCGGACAAATCCGTTCAGGCCGATAAGAAGCTTGTTCCCTACAAGATCGTTTCGGACAAAGATAAGCCCGTCATTGAAGTAACCCAAGGAGGAAAGGCTACCACCTTTGCGCCCGAAGAAATTTCCGCCATGGTGTTGCAAAAGATGAAGCAAACGGCCGAAACCTTCCTTGGTAAGGAAATCAAGAATGCCGTTGTTACCGTGCCTGCCTACTTTAACGATGCCCAGCGTCAAGCTACCAAGGATGCTGGAACAATCGCTGGTATGAAGGTCGAACGTATCATCAACGAGCCTACTGCGGCTGCCATTGCCTACGGTATGGACAAGACTGGTGGAGAGTCGAATGTCCTGGTCTTTGACCTCGGTGGCGGAACTTTCGATGTCACTCTTTTGACCATTGACAACGGCGTCTTTGAGGTGCTTGCCACCAACGGAGACACTCACTTGGGTGGAGAAGATTTCGATCAACGTGTCATGCAGTACTTCATCAAGATGATGAAGAAGAAGAGCAACGTCGACATCTCTGGAGACAAACGTGCTTTGCAGAAGCTCCGAAAGGAGGTCGAACGTGTCAAGCGTGCTCTCTCCTCGCAGCAACAGGCTCGTTTGGAAATTGAGGACCTCTCTGAAGGATTCGATTTGAGTGAGACATTGACTCGTGCTCGTTTCGAAGAACTCAACAACGATCTCTTCAAAAAGACCATGGGACCCGTCTCTCGTGTCATGGAAGATGCTGACTTGGCCAAGGATGAGATTGACGAAATTGTTCTCGTTGGTGGATCCACCCGTATTCCTAAGGTCCAACAGCTCATTTCCGAGTACTTTGGCGGTAAGGAGCCTTCCAAGGGTATCAACCCCGACGAAGCCGTTGCTTACGGCGCTGCTGTCCAGGGTGGTATCCTCTCGGGAGAGGGAGGTGACGCTACCAGTGAAATCTTGTTGTTGGACGTCACCCCTCTTTCTCAGGGTATCGAAACTGTCGGTGGAGTCATGACCAAGCTTATCAACCGTGGTACCACCATTCCTACCAAGAAGTCTCGTAAGTATTCGCCTCTGTCAACACACCGTTCCTGTCCTTCGCCGTCGATTCGATTGCTAACGTTCGTTTTCGCCTCTTTTAAATCTCGCAGAAACCTTCTCGACACACCAGGACAATCAGAACGTTGTGTTGATCCAAGTGTTCGAGGGAGAACGTTCCATGACCAAGGACAATCACTTGCTCGGAAAGTTCGAATTGACCGGCATCCCCCCGGCTCCTCGTGGTGTCCCTCAAATTGAGGTCTCCTTTGAGGTCGACGCCAACGGTATCCTTCAAGTATCTGCTGAGGATAAGGGAACTGGAAAGTCGGAAAAGATTACTATTACCGCTGAGAAGGGACGTTTGTCCGAAGAAGAGATTGAGCGCATGGTTAAGGAAGCCGAAGAATTTGCCGAGGAAGATAGAAAAGTAAAGGAGCGCATCGATGCCCGCAACGGCCTCGAGAGTTACTTGTACAACCTCAAGAACACCTTGGAAGATGACGAGAAGGGTGCTGCCGACAACCTCTCTGCCGAGGACAAGAAGGAACTCCAGGACATGATCGACGAAACCTTGGACTGGATGGACGAGAACCCCGAAGCCGACAAGGAGGACTATGATGATAAGCTGAAGGAGGTAGAACAGGTGGCGAACCCCATTATGCGAAATTTGTACTCTGCTGGTGGCGGAGGTGACGACGAGGACATGGGCGACTTTGGCGATGATGAATTGTAAACACGTCATAACTTTAAAAAGACGAGATACAGCTGTCATTGTATCGATCTCTCGATCGAGCGTCGGCAATTCACCTTAGAAACAATTAATGTTCGTTAGTGCAAGGGTAATTTATCGCGGACTTGTGAGAAAGTCACAGCTAGAGCAATCGACGATCTGGAGTAGCTGCTCAATTCTTTCGGAGCGAATTCATGAAGACTTTCAGCCCTTCTAAGTCTTGCTCTTGTGAACTACAAAGACCCCGGCAACCTTCTACCTCAGCTGTCGTGGCCGATGGTGGTGTTGAGAGACTTTTCACCAATTCACTCGATGCCATGGCGTCGACAAAGGCATCTCCGGAATTGAGTGCAACGTAAATGGATGTCAGGACCCCAATAATGGCAAAGGCGGCGATTGGCAGGAAAATAAACAAGCTCTTGTCAAGAATGAGTTCTCCCCACAATGGCACCTGCATGCGTGGTGCATTGATAGTCTCTTCGTCCATACGAGTCAAAGACGCGAGTAGGGGATCAATCTTTTTTCGTCCCGGTGTGGCAGCAGGCCTGGGAGGAGGAGGCGGTGACGAAGGAGCATTGGCGCTCGTCGATTCTGGACTGACAGTAGACTCATTGTCTTGTGGTTCTGTTTCATCACTCTCTGACGATGATAATGATAATTGTAGAGAAGGAATTCCAGACGCAAAGGAGCGCCCGGTCGCTGCGTACACGGTGTAGCATGTTGGGTTGGTGCGACCGACGCCGATGGAAAAGGCATCGGCTGACAGGGCCCTGTTGAGCACATGGACCAGCACCAACACCGCCCTCGAAAAAGTGAGTGTTCCTGTCATCTCACTATTGAAGTGTGTCTCGCTCTCTGTGGTTCGAAAGGATGTAGGTTGTCTAACCCAAGTCACAGTCACAACCACAGCTCTTGTTGCAATAATAAGTCGTTTCCAAGACACGCTTGAAAGTATCCTTCAATGTGACGTCATCGAAGGTTGTGAGATCCATGATAAAAGCTAAAAAACAATAAGACCTATCTAAATGGAAAATATGACAGATAAAATTCCAAAACCAGCAATGCTACAATTCAAACGAGTGCCGAATCTTGAAACCCGACAGAAAACCAAACCATCTCGTTGTTGTGACATGAGGGGTGTGTGGTGTGTGTATAAGAGTGTTCTTCCACAACATCAAATCCTCTCGTAGACACACCAGAGTCCTTATTGAAACAATCAATTCAATTAGAATGGATGATGGTTTATTGTCGTGTACATTGTGCCTGGATGGACAAGCACCGGAATTTCCCAGCAGGGTCGTGACATTGCCAGGGACGGATGTGAATTTGTCCTGCTCTCGTATTGATCAATTTCTTCAAGGTTTGTCAGCGCAAGCCGACCCACGAGCGGCAGTCACCTGTTCCTCGCTGAGAGTTGTAGCTTCACACGAATGCGGTTGTGAAAACTTTTTATGCAATGTGCAAGCCGATCCTTGTCCATCCCAATTCCGGGGCGATGGTACCTGTGGCAGTCGGTTGGAAGAGGAGCTGTGTGGAATTGTCATTGATCAAGATGACACTGGAGAGGGGCGTCGAAATCAAGATTGCCTTGATTGTGATCCTTGTCCAGCATACTCCTTTACAAGTTGCGAAAAGTGTACGGAACAATCGGGTTGTTTTTGGTGTCCACTCGATGCGCAGTGTACGTCGTACATTGGCAGTTTGCCGGAATCGTGTCCATTGGAAGATCATATTGGAATCTTGACTTCTTGTGCTGATTTTCATGACAACTCCACCAATGTCTTTGATGATCCTCTTTACGATTCTACAGGTTGGGTCTTTGAGCTCATCAATATTGAACCTGTATGGAGGCAGGGTATTACTGGAGCTGGAATACACGTAAGTCAAGCGAAGAGCGGTCGTTCGTCGGATATTCCAGATAAGTTAACCACTTTGCTTTTCCGTGATATCAACATAGGTGCGGGTGAACGACGACGGTGTTGACGTATCGCATCCCGAATTCGCTGGCAAATTTGATATCGATGCCTCTTGTGCCGACAATTACTTACCCATCAATATCAATGCAGATACTCATGGGACGGCTGTGGCATCTATTATAGCAGGAAATGCCAACAACGATCTTTGCAGTTTGGGGATTGCTCCAGGCTCAACGCTGAGTTCTTGCCGATCAGTCGGTAAGCCAGGCGACCCGACTGCCCCGTTTCCACAACTCTTGACAATGCATTTGGACAAACAAGATGTCTCCTCCAACTCTTATTCAGTTCAATCCTGCCAACCAAAGTCTCGCGACGGTAGAACTCGTCGACTGCAAGAGTGCCCGTTTCGCCAGGATCTTGCAAACTCTCCGTGCTCGCTGTGCGACTTTTCCAACCCCGACGCGCTCTCAGAAACGTGCATTAATGCCATTGCCAGCTATTGCCAATTTCGTCGTATCTACGAGATTGAGCCATCCTGCGTCAAGTACCTCGAGCATTTTGCTGAATGTAACTTTTTTGGTCTTCCTGATGATTTTCAATCTGAATTGGTCCGAGGCATTCAAGAAGGAAGAGGTGGTAAGGGCTTGCTTTTTGTCTTTTCCTCGGGCAATAAGTATTCGAGCGGCGCCGACGTGAATTTTAATGGAGTTCAGAATTCGCGCTTTGTCATTACTGTTGGAGCGGTGGGAAAACAAGGTCTTCATGCATCGTATTCGACTCCAGGTGCTGCCCTGTTATTGACAGCTCCGGGTGGCGACATAGAATTCCCCGTAAATTGGATCACGGCCAAACCCGGTGGGACCTGTGGAGACTCGAGTATTGGAACTTCCTGGTCGGCTCCTGTCGTTTCGGGTGTCATTGCCCTCATGCTTCAAGTCGCCCCCAATCTATCGTGGAGAGATGTATATTCGATTCTCGCCTCTACAGCCCGCCAAACTGATACTTTGGACGACTCTTGGGGTGTAAATTCGGCTGGCTTTCATCACAGTAACAAGTATGGTTTTGGCATTGTGGATGCTCACGCCGCCGTGGAAGCGGCACGACAGTGGGAAAACTTGCCACAAGAGATTTTTCTATCCACAGATACAGGTAGATTGGATATACCCATTACGGATGATCCCGACACTCCTGTCGTTTCGACTCTAAGCTTGGAGGAGGCCATTGTCATTGAATCGGTCGTTATCTATTTAGAACTTACACATGGATCACGAGGCCACCTCAAGATTACCCTAACGTCTCCTGGTGGCACAGAATCGGTTTTGACTCCTGGTGAGCGACCCGAAAATGGACAATTAGTTGGCAGTGATCGTTGGAAACTCATGACGGTACGAAACTTTGGCGAAACGTCCGCCGGGACGTGGACACTGTCAGTGGTAGATATCAAGGCCGGAGATTTTGGAGATTGCGTTGACCTTCCCGTAGTTTTTGTCGACGACAATGGAGAATTCGGTTGTCGCGATATAGATCCCTCCACTTGTGATCTCCCGAATGCACCACTTTCGATTCGGGAAGGGTGTTGCATGTGTGGTGGCGGACAAGATCCAGCCGAGACCATGGATGCCTTGAATTCCTGGCGCTTGGTCGTGTACGGTCACAGCACTACTTCTACACAACCCGAGCCATCCCCCGAAACAGCTCCTCCTGTACAAAGTGGCTCTCTTCCAACCTTTGGGCCAACACGTACAAGGACTCGTCAACCGACACCTCACGACCCGACTCTACGACCGACACGCCGAAATCTTATCAGTCGCAGGCCTTCCGAGGCTCCTACGGCACAACCAACGACGACTCCTGCCGGGTCGACATTAACAACAACAACGACCACGGGAGGATTCTGGTCCCGATTCACAAGCCAAGCTCCTATTCTCTCGGTCGTTGTGGCGATGGACCTTTCATTATTGTTAACATTGCGGAATCTGGGCCTTTTGTAAATTTGTTAATAATTATATTAATTTTTATTCAGCCGGACCTTTTTCTACTGTTCGTTTGTGTCAAGACGAAAAATTGGTCTTTTCTTTCGACTGTTCCACATTGTATTCTCCTCCCTCTTTCATAGATTACTTGTTGGAACCAATTCCAGTATCCTTGAACCATTCACGTCGCTCCAATTCATCTTCAATCTCTTCATGAATCAATGGGTAGTTGAGTTTTAGATCAAAAATAGTGGTATCTTCTGATGTTCGATTAGATTCTTGAAAGGCAATTTCCTTTTCCAAGATTGGCAAAAACTCCTTGTGTACGGCATCCAATTCTTTCAAGTAAGCCAACTTTTGTTCCATCTTTGCCGCTTCCTCACTGGATAACTCATAGGTTTCCGCAGGTGGTGTATTGGCCTTGTAAAAGGCTTCCAAACTGTCAATGACTTCGACATCCCGGACACGTTTCTTGGCGGCTCCAAAATCAATGGGCGGTGGTGGACTGGAATACTTGGTGGCCATACTTTCCGACATGGCCACCCAGGCCTTGAGTTTGTTAAAACTGGCCGCCACGTCCGGACTACACGAAAAGACCGGACGAGACCTAAAGATGATAGGGTACCAAGAAATAGAGTCTACACGTGAGTCTCTGATAGACGAAAGAACCTAACATACCGCAACATATCCAATCGGCACTTGTTCTTCTCTGATTCCTCCTACGCAGTACTTGTGAAGGGTAATTTCCGCAAGAAAGGGAATCTTGCCGGTCGGCAAAGAGACTTCTCGCTCGTTGATCCTGCAGGAGTCTCTTCTTCCAAATACTACCACGTATCATCGTACTAACATACGTACCAATCAATTTGAGTGGCCATGGATCTTACCAAGACCATTCGCGTTGACGCGGCTGTCAAGACACGAGGAGCATTCATCATCATGGTCAACCACAACTACTCTACTCTCCAACGATACGTTGTTGGGGGAATGCAATGCAAGCTGTCGGCAAAATTCCCATGTGCGATCCGAATCGGACTGCGCGAACATCTTTGTGCGCGGGATAATTTTTGTTTACTTTTTATCCAATTATAAGAAATAAATATCATAAATATGGACGTAAAATATCTGCCTCAAATATTTTGAGGCATTTATTCTTAGGGTTTCCAAAGGGTGGACCTAAGGAATTCGCTCGGACATTTTACTTAGGAGACTTTACACAATGCTCCATAGAGGTCTCGTCCGATCCCAAACGAGGACAGAATTCTACATAGGCAGTTTTTTGAAACCATTAAGGTTACATTTGAGGCAACCCCCCGTGGACCCAATCATAATAAAAAGGGAAATCCGATAGTTATGTTATTTTGGAAGATATTGTGACGCCAACAATCCGACCTCAAAAGCCCACAAGTCACCATGACGGAGGTTGTTCCACCCACGCAACTGAAGCGATCTTTGATTTTCATCAAGAATCGACTCTGGAATCAACTATCATCGCACAGAATTTCATCTCGATGTCTCTTTCCTTGCAAAGGACTTTGTGTCATCCTTTTGTGTACCTTTACGTGTCATCGATGGGCAGCATTGTACATGGCGCAAAAAGAATGGAAGTTGGCACCCATTGTCGATATTCCACGAATCTGTCCACCTCCCTCCTATCCAACACTTTCAGATCAACAAATGCAGAATAATGAAACGACGAGGCCATCTGTTTGTCTCACAACCTTGACTGACAAAGGTCGATCCAACAAGAACAATAGTATACGTACGAGTATACGTACGAGTACGACACAAACACACAGTACTCCCAAGAAACGTCGTTGGGTCGACACTTTGTTTTCGTGGCGAAATTATCATGGTATACTGGATTTGACGTGGGACAACAAACAGCGCTATGCTACTACCCATGGCTACCATCTATTTGATCAATCCCATTTACTCGACACGACACGACAATCATCTTGGTCCAAGATTCCAGCCGTGATTGATTTATTACAACAACAAAACGAACCAACAACCGATAACAATAATGACAGTAGTCGTCATCGCCCACTCTGTGACTGGGTCTTGTGGTTGGATGCCGATACTGTCTTTATGAATTCTCACAAATCGCTAAATGATATACTACCGAGCAATCCCAACATTCACTTGTTGGTATCTCATGACAATGGCGGTTCGCAGACATACAATGCCGGCGTATGGATGGTCCGAAACAATCGTTGGACAATTAATTTTTTACACCAATGGTATCAGACATGGTATTTGGTCTTGCCTTCGGGGACCAGTAATCATGGTGATAATGATGCCCTGAATTCCATATTGCAACAGTTGCAGACCAATGGTGACTTTGACAAGCATGTGGGTGTTCCACCTCGATGTACCTTTAATAGTTTTGGAAAATTTCTCACACCCAATCAATATGAAAAACTTGTACAAAATTCCAACTTGGCGGAAAAGCAAGACTGGTTCTTGTCAGAAGCCTATTATCACAAGGGAGACTTGTTGGCCCACGTGGCTGGTGTCGACAACAAGGCATCTACCTTACAATCGCTACTGGACAAGGCCGAATAAGAAAGAACGAAAAACGCAAAAACAACGATATCCACCGAAACGTGCCAATTGGACCCATGGGGTTTCCGAGACATTGAAATTTTCTTTACTATAATGTGAATACAGTCGTTTTCGTTTCTTTTGTCTTATAATATGGTTAACTACGATATGAGGAGTGTGTGGTTCGGTTTGCGACAAAGTGTACGAGTAGAGTGTAGTGGGATTGTTTTTGTTCCTTGGTTGAATAAGTTTCCAATCTCTTTAGGCAGCAAACGACTTGCGTTCCATGGCCGCCAGACGTTCTTCGGTACCAGCCAGAGCGGGTCGGACGTATCCGTCCTTTCCTTCCTCAGTTGTCAAGTGGTCAAAGACATCCACCTGGATCAACACATCACGTAAGGCATCGGCACGAGCCAAGACCTCTTCTTCATCCTTGGTAGGCTGTCTCTTTTCACGACGCAAGGTGGAAGCAATCTTGTCGGCTTCGACGCACACGGGTAGCGCACGGATCAAATCCGAGACTTGGTGAACTTGACCTTCGGGGGCCATGTACACCCCTTCGGCGAAAAAGTCACGCATCTCGGAAGGAGTGGTCAACATGCGAGCTACTTCCTTGGTAAGTTGATCGCTAGGAGGAGCGTACGGGCGAGTCAAGTTTCCAAGAGGAAAGCATCCCAACTTCATGGCAAAGCTGGCAACCGAACCAAGAGGACCCGGGAAGTTATCCGCCGCCTCCTTGAGAGCATTCTGCGCCTCTGTCTCCAAACGAAGCATGGCATGTTCCGTGACGGCTTCCAAACCAGCCACACCACGACGACGAGAGTAGTGATGCAAGGTGGCGTAACCGAGGAAGATGGCACCCATGGCATCCGCCAAACGTCCCATTAAGAGTTCCTCAAACTTGAGGCGTCCACCAAGAGTGAAACAAAGATCGGCAGTCAATGCAAAGTTGGCAGAAAGACGAAGCAACTGCTTCTCATGGTAATCCACAAGCTTGTTGCCATCCTTGTAGGCCGTCTTAGATCGGAGGGCCGTCGACACGGTCGAGCCCAGTCCACGAGTGATAGAGGCACCAAAGTTTGTAAGACCGTGTCCTACAACCTTGTAGAATTGCTTGGTGAAGATCTCGATGGCCTCCTTTTCTTTCTCAGCAGGCATCTGCAAGGACTGGATGAGTTCGAGCATGTGGGGATGGCAACGCGTCAACCCCTGTCCAATAATCTGGAAAGATCGGGTCATGATGTTGGCACCTTCGACGGTAATGGCAATGGGCAAACTCATGTAGGCATTGGCCAGATAGTTCTTGTCTCCACGGCAAATGGCCGACCCAGCTGCAACATCCATTCCACGTTCGACAATGCGACGACCACGTTCGGTACAGTTCTGTTTCATGACCGATGAAATAACCATGGGAGCCTCGTGATTGTCGACAATGGCGTTCATCAAGTCAGTTCCGGCAATTGCAATGAGAGCATCACTTCCAGCCAAAGACATGGCTGATGGCAGAGAATAGTGAGTACGTTAGAAAAATGTCGATTTCAAGCGATTCACAAAGAACGATGGACGACCCTTGTGTTTCCACAACGTACCTTCTTGAATTCCACCGAATTCGGCAATGGGCACACGGAATTGTTTTCGGACCCGAGTGTAGGCTCCGACTGCCGACACGACGCCACGTCCGGCACCGACCGATCCAGCGGGCAAACTCACACCTCGTCCTTCCGCCAAACATTCGACAAACATGTGCCATCCAAAACCACAACGCTCTTGTCCACCCAAAATCATAGACATTGGGATCCAAACATCTTCTCCTTCCACGGTACCATTCATAAAGGCCGCATTCAAAGGCATGTGACGAGGGCCCATACGAAGTCCGGGATGATCCCGCTCCAACAAGGCCACCGTAAAACCTTCGCCACCCTGTCCCTTCAAAAGTCCCTTGGGATCGGACAAGTTCAAGCCAATACCAACCACTCCAGCCACAGGAGCCAAGGTAATGTATCGTTTCTTAAAACTAGCCACGACACCCAGTTCGCCATTGCGTTCTTCCACGACACAATCACTCCCAATCAGGGAGGTGGCGTCACTTCCGGAATGCGGACCAGTTAATCCAAAGCACGGAATAAGGGTTCCATCCGCCAACCGAGGCAAAAAGTATTCCTTCTGTTCGGGAGTTCCATAGCGGGCCAACAATTCTCCCGGTCCCAAGGAATTGGGTACCGCCACTGTCGCATTGGCATCGAAACAATGCGTCGCAAGTTTGGCGAGAATCTGCGACACGGCTTGCGTAGAAAATCCCAAACCACCCCATTCCTTTGGAATTTTCATTCCAAAAAACTTTTCATCGCGCATATAATCCCACGCCGCCTTGGAAAAGTCTTTGGACGTAGCAACGTCATGGTCATTGAGCAATCGACACAGTTCATCGACTTGTTTGTTCAAAAAAGATTCTTCTTCGGGGGACAACTTGGGATCGTACGTTTGCAACAACTTTTTCAAAGACGGAGATCCGGTAAAAATATCCCGATCAAAGCCAATCGTTCCACATCCCAAGGCGATTTCTTCCGTCTTGGAAATGGCCGGCATGACACCCTTGGCGGCACGGTAAATACGGGCGTCCAGAGCACTGGAGATACCCAAGATGCCACGGCGTTGACCACTACTCACCACCACTGGACGAGCCAACGCACGGACGACCGCCATACGAGACGAAGCCGTACGACCGGTAAACATGATAAAGGGTATGGTAGAAGGTTCAAGTAGGAGGCGAGAGAGTCTGCTGTGTCAATGCAAGGAGATGGGTGAGATACGTGAGTTACACGAAAACGAACCGACGAGGGTCGACTCGAAAGATATCCATCCGAACCGTTGGATAGTTTCTTGGACTCAAGACAAAAGGATTCCGTCCATCTACGAGGACACAACAGAGAATACTAGTAGTACTTCTCAGGGATTTCTCTCTGTTTCGACACGCACCTTACTGGTTTCCTACCCTGGACGGCTGGGAGAGCAAGACGCTTTTGCTATGCTTGTTGAGAAAGTAATACTTCTTGTCAAAACGCTGCTCTGCTGCTGCCGAGGAAGAAGAAGATCGCAATCAAACGAGCGAAGAGAGAAAACAGTTGTCAAGATATCTGCCGCCGAAAGTATGACGCGCTCATGTTCTTCCACGAAAATACGGAAAACCCGGAGGTATGTAAAGCGGGAGAAGGACAGACAAAAGAAATTTTGATTGAACCGTGGCGCTACGGCAACGCCCCAAAAGTCCCCAAAAGTCCTTTCTAAATAAGATCAGGCGAGCCTAATTAGGGTGATTTATTTATCATTTGACTAAAACGGCGCTTTCGACGCCGGGACTTCCAAATGACCAACGTAAAAAAAATTCTCGTGCAATAGTCTTTGTCCCTACGTTAAATTTGGTACAAGTTCTACATGCAGTTTTCTGGCCTCCTTTTTTGCGCATCAACATTCAACATTCGGCTCTATAGGAGTACTTTTTTTCGAATCATCGTCTCGTTGTTCGTACATCCAGAAGGTTTGCCATGTTCATCAAGTCTCTCTTCCTCGCTCTTGCAGCCATTCATGGTGCCTCTGCCCTTCGTGGGTCTACTGATGATAAACACCTCCAGTGGAAGTTTGGAGCTAAAGCTGAGCACAAGGACTTGGTTGAGAAGAGCTTGCGCATCCTCCCTCCTGGCTCTGTTGCCAAGATTGAGGAGAGCCACCGCAAGCTTTCCAACCAGTGGCTTTTGCTTGCCACCAATGACCATGGTGGCTTTGGCCTTGTTGGAAGCTCTGGAAATGTCATCAAATTCTATAAGAACTGGGCGAACAACAGCTATGGTGCCGTCTGTAACAAGAAGCACTGTGAAGGTGACCTTTCCGCTGTGGCTGCTGGATACAGCTGTGGTACCCAGAAGCGCTCCTGCATTGACTTTGTGATGACTGAATATGTAGATCTTTATGTTATGTGCCCCTTGTCTGGATTCCGCATGTCTACTAACCTCTTGACCTGCAAATGTGCCGCTGGTGGCCTCTGCAATATCTCCTTTTGGCATGGGTTAGGTCAATATAACTATTACTTCCTTAAGACTGACAACTGTTCGGGAACTGAGGATCGTCCCTTGTTTTGGGCTACTCTCAAGTGTGATCCATTCCCTTAATCGATATGTAGTTGGTCTAAGTCAAGAATTTGAAGTCTCGGAGTTTTACACTCTCATCGACATTGCACTCGCCGCATTAGGAGCAAGGAAAACTCATGCAGTCGCTTGCGTATCCTCTGACAGAACGGTTCTACCAAGTTAGCAAGCAAAGTAATCATCAGGAACTGTGACGATGAAGCCAACTTGTTACTCATTCGTAGCTATCGCTCTCACGGACCTCTCCCCAGATTCCACCCGAATCATCCGGCGCCTTCAAGATATCGTAGTCCACCCTTTTCACGTCGCCCTAAATTTACTCTATAACTCCAACTTTGCGCAAGATTGAATGAGAAATCCGACATATTATTGCTGGGACTGTCGGGTCATCGCGGTCTCTGGTATGGGCCGCTCCATCCTCCAAGCAGCTAAATTGGGGCCTCCATTTTTCGAAAGGTCGCCAGGTAGACGAGCAAATGCATCCGACTTCTCTGATTGTCAATGAACTCTAGCTCAACTATCTCGTGAGGTACGATACTCACTTCTCTCCTTTTCTAGAGGGAGTAGCTCTTCTAGCTAGAGCTAGTAGAGAGAATAGATAGATGGTAGGCGAGAGCGAAAGAGGCCGACCGAATAGTAGTTGAGAGAGATTCTACCTTGTACGTCAATCCGAATGCTCGGTCTGACCTTCAACCTGTTCATGACGAACGACCCACAAATATGAGTGGCGATCTTTGAAGTTGGAGGGGAACATCGTGAGAGTGACAAGCAAGTGCCTCTGTTCTCGAGACAGACGAGATGCATCACTCCATAGAACCTATTAGCTCACTCAGTTCACGGATCTTTCAACTTAATACCAGCCCAGTAGACTGTTAAAAATGTCGTCTTTCTCTCGTTGGACCATCATCCCTCTGGTGGTATACTTGTGGTGGGGCTGGGGCATCCAATCGTATGCCTATGTGACACGATCGATTCGGACGTACCACATTCTATCATTGCCACAACAACAAGGACTCTATCGACCTGTCACCTCCTTGTGTTCCACAAGTACCAACAGGAATACTAATTCTGCCGGAGATGACGACGACGACGACGACGACGACGAAATTTCCAAACTCATCGGCAAACGATCACAAATTAAACGGAAAACGAAAATTGATCCCGAAGAAGCCTTTGCACCGACGGAACCCACTGTTGATTTGGATTTGGACAAGCTTCCGGAATTCAAAACAGAACGACCCGTCCGACGAGCCAAACAGGAAAATGACAAAAAAGACAAGGGAGAAGATGATCAAACTGACAACAAGGAGAACGGTACCAAAGGATCATCGTTTTCACCGATCGTCGACTTTATGAATGACTACGAAGATGAAAATGATTTTCACATTCCCAATCGCATTGGTGTTTCCACAAAGGCTTGGGGAGATCCATCTCGTAACTTTGTCCCCGGTGGAAAATTGACCAAACGCATGATCAAGGCTGGACGATTCGTTCCGGGGGATTTGCAACTCACGCACACGAAATTGTTGGAGAATGGCATTGTCTTTTTTGATACGGCCAGTACGTATGGAAGTGCATCACGGAATCAAAAATTGTCTGCCGAAGACATCTTACAACGATGTATTGCCGAACAGCCCGAAGACGTACCCGAAACGATACTATCGGTCGGTGTCGGATCGTCGTCTTGGAGCAAGGTTCTTCCCAAGGGACCGGTAGCCGGTATCGTGCAGTCCTTGGAAGGCTCATTGGGACGTTTGAACACAGATTCAGTGGAATTGTTTCAAATTTCCAAAGCCTTGTTCTTTCCATCCACCTTGTTGGCCAATGCCATGGCCGAAGCGATTGAATCGGGACAATGCAATTATGTGGGCGTACAGGGAGCTACTACTGCGGGATCCTTACGTCGTCTGCGACGCAAGTTGGAAGCCAAAGATGTGAGCTTGACCACCAACACATTTGGCTATTCACTGACCAACCGTAAACACGAAAAGATGTTTGACATTTGCAAAGATCAAGGTGTGATCCCACTGGTATCGGATCCACTGGATGGTGGTTTGGCATCGGGTGTGTACACGGCCACCAATCCATCGGGTGGACAACAAGGAGCCGCATCCAACAAGTTTACGTTTAAACAGTTGGAAAAGTTGCAACCCTTACACAGTGTTCAGGAGACAGTGGCTGAACGCGTATCGACGCGGGTACGTCGGGAAACCCGTGACATTCAAGAACGATTTAAATCACGGTACGGCCCCCCTCCCAAAATCAATACGGAAATCACCACGACTCAAGTGGCCTTGCAATACGTCATTGCCAAGGGCGGTGTACCGTTACCAGAAGTGAATACACTCGCACAAGCCGAAGAAGTACTGGGATGTTTAGGATGGACACTGAACGACGAAGAAGTATCCATGTTGGATGCTGCCGCCTCCTTGTGCAGTCTGTAGTGTTAGAGGTAGAGGGGTATCGTCTTGTAAGTGTCTATGTCTATGTCTATGCTGCTATATTCGTAGCGATTCGATTTATTGGCAATGGCAATGAGTATTGACAACTCTACTTTAGTGTAACACGTTAGCGAATTTCCACTCGTTACCTTTGTTTTTGAAAATGCGCTGGGTGTTTCTTTACGCATTGTATGAGCAAATCCGTTTCCGAGACACAACGAGACATTGCCATGTCGTCTCGTCGGATTCCCTTTTTCGTTCGACACTTTTCCAACAATGCAAACGTTTCTGCACAAGGACCATAGCCCAACTTGTCGTCGTCTTCTTTTTCTCGACTACGCGTTGGCGATTGCTCCATGGCACAGTATGTCTATTCACTCTTTGGTGTAACACCAACAACAACACCAACACCGAGCGACAGCCGACAGCCAAAAGATGTGAGCCGCTCGGATGTGTGCTTCTCGTGACTCGTGACTCGTGACTCACTTGTGAGGTGCTCGAATAAGATCCTTTGGAGCACATAAGCCTTTTGGTGTTTAAATGTGTACCGACTACGGACGTGTTTTGTGACGTGGCGAAATGGAGTAGCCGATGCAATGATTGCTGTCTGGCCTGTGTTTGCTACGGAGATCGCTCGACTTGCTCTCTCTACTCTACTAGAGTAGTAGTAGAGCTACTCTCTCTACTCTAGCTACTAGAGAGTAGCTAGCTAGCTAGCTAGTATGGTAGAGAATAGCCGAAACAAGTCTTTGCAATACTAGTATAACCTAAAACAACAGTTTCACACTACCAAAAAATAGGTCTCACACTTGACAACATTGTCTGCCAAGTCTCCTCTTGTTTCAAGAACTTTCACGCCTTATTTGGCTTCTTGCAATAGCAATCGTAAACATTCGGCCTTGTTGTCGTATCCGGGTGTGTGTGCAATGAAGTCACCTTGATGATAATAATCAATCGACATGTACCATTCTTGTTGACTAATGGTTTTCATATCCGTCAACGTTGTGGATTCTTGCAAGGTCAAGAATTGTGCAAAACTATTCATGGTACACCTTGGTGGTACTGCCACCTTGCGATCAAATTCGTCCGTGTCTTGTAATTCCCGTAACAATGCCTTGAGAGCATTGTTATCACCCGATAACGAAAATCCTGGTGGTCGAACATAGGATGTCATATTCCACCAGCGTTCCAAAAATTGAATCGACCAGGGGGTGTTACGAAAGACAAAGACACCACTGTTATAGCCACCGCCATTGTCACTGGCCACCACGAAATCTTTGGCACTCGAATCCGTTGGTAAAAAGTCTTGCATGGAAACGTTGGAATTCATAATGACCGTATCAGCATCGGTCCACATGACCCAATCACAATGAGGGAGTTTTCGTCGCGCAGTGTTGTCACCCGCATTTTCGTTTTGTTTGTTTCGTAACAAATGCAAGACGGCAGGAATTTTGGACCACGCCGGTGGTCGCGTGGTATCCAAATCAAATTTTGACGCATCGAAAAAGGTGTAGCCATGTTTTTGAGCGTAGTGTTCCTTGTTGGTATGGGTCAAACCCATGATAGAATCATAATTGCGCCAGCGAAAAAAGCGCTGTAACAGTGACGGAGAGTACGAATCGGTCAATGTTGTTAAACAAATATGAGGATGACTATCCCCGAAAAAGGGTTCTCGTTGTTGTGATACGATGGAAGTTGCCACGACTGCTGCGGTAGTTCCATTCAATGAGGTGTCCTGCAAGTGCCGTTCGGTTTTCGTCGTCATGACTTGTTGTCTTGAAGCAGTCGTAGTCGTAGTCGTACCATGGATCGTTTCATAGTCATATGTTGTTGGACATGTTCGTGGCATGTACGTAATAGGTGCATTGACCCACTGTCGATTGGTCATGTACAAACTAAACAATCGATGAATGGTCAAGACAATCAAGATTGTCCCCACCAAGATAATACTAATATTGGATGCATTGGCACGATGTCGAATGTAGAGCAATGTCCGACTTGGTTTCTTTTTGATACGTTTCAAATCGTGGGAAGGAATGTCGGAGGACGATGATGTTGCGAGTCCTGTTGTGGATGCAGTGCGGGACATGCCCGGTCGCGTCCGTGTCGTTCGAGCTTCTTGAGGATTTTCCATTGTAGCAGAAAGAGGTTCAGTAGCAGCAACAGCAGCAGCAACAGCAGCAGCAACAACAGCAACGAGTCGCTCTACTTGGGCGGTTGTGTTTCGCAAATTACCACGAAAAGCTCAAGAGTGGATAGAGCCGATAGATAATGCAGAACTCGCAGCAGTAGAACAAGTCACTTGAGAATTACAAACGATTGCTAGCTATTGGTTGGTTTTGGTGCCTTGCTGAATTTCGAAAATCCGGAACGCTGGAGAGGCTCGATTCAAACAAGAAGGGTCCTACGTCCCACTATTGGCCACGATCGTAAGCGAGTCGAAGTCTGAACTCGAGTACCAGTTAATAACGACGAGTCTTGGCAAATCGCACGGACAAAAATTCGACAACCCGGAAGCTTCGCTTGATGATGAGTCCCGATGCGACACAGAAAATGAGACTTACGCGAAGATTCATGCCAATGAAAAATTGCAACACTGCTCGACCAACAAAGCGCTCTGTCAACCTGTCATTTTCATTGCGTCTCACTTTGTATCAGAAAGCAGATCCTTCCTTACCATGCCGATTACGACTCGACGCCGACGAGTGAATAATCCACAACAAGACACAGACGACGACGCTGCCCAACCACAGCACGACACTGTGGACACTCCTACCGCGTCCGCGTCACTTTCTTCTGCTACCTCGACGACGACGACGACGACAACTCTTCAAAATGCCGACCAACCTGTTCAAAGTATGACGTTTCTTGGAAAGATCTTGGTCTACATTGGTTTTCCTCTCTTTGTGGGTATCTTTGGTTTGTATCTGGCCTACTTGGAGCAAATCAAAGACTCCACCCGCAAATTATCTTTTGATCAAGATTTCATGTTACCTTTTATGTTAGCCACGGCCATGGTCATTGTTGTTGGTGTCCAAACCAATGGCTTTACGACCAGACAAATTAAACCGCTTGTTCAATGGCCAACGGTCAAACGGGTAAAAAAAATTGTCCATACCACCAAGGATGGACGTGTCTTGACCCAAGAGCAAGTTGAAGCCTATACCAAACGAAAACAACAGCAGACGCAAACGACTCACAAGTCCAAGGACGACTAACAAAGTAAAACCTGATCAATTATTGTAGATACTATGACGGATAAGCTTTGAAATGGGGGTCCTACCCGGTAACCAAACAATAGAACACGAAATCACTGCAAGTCTAGTAGAGAGAAAAAGGACAGCCACACGAGTATGCGCAAGAGTTACATATTGAGTTACAATAAGCGGCTCGGCCGTCTCTTGTCTCTGTAGAAAGAGGTTGGAGCAACTAACTCTCCGAAAGTCGCTTCATCACAGCTGCGGTACGTCGATTACTCATTTGTTTCTGCTTTACTCACTCGTCATCAAAGACCATGGATGTACCAGCCTTTTCATGCTTGTGCATAAAATCCACAATATCACCACACTCTTCGACTTCGGCCTTGTCCCAACCAAGTTCAGTACAAACCTTGTCGAGATCATTGGTAATGAGAAACTTTTTCTTGGTCTTTTCATTGACAAAACTCAACATTGTACGGGCCGTTCGAGCCTAGTAGTAAATCAAAGTAAAACACGAAAAAGGTCAATAGGTAAGAAACCAAACACCAATATTCTCGTCTACAACAACACGCATCATTATCATACACGTACCATGATGGAAGAGACGGGATACATGACCATTTTATACAATGTTTCTGGATAATTGGGTTCGAAAACATTGTAAATTTTTTTGAGGGTTTCGACACGGAAACCACTGGTAATACTGACATTGGACAGATCAATAAATTGACATGTTTGTACGTTGCGTGGATTTCCCATTTTCTTGGCATGTTTATCCAACATGCGTTCGGTAAAAATCAAAAAGGCTTGTACGACGTCATCAGATGTGATATCACCGGCACTCTGTAATTCAATCAGTTTTCCATAATTGACATAAACCGTCGGTGGATAACTCCCAGGTGGAGCGTCCTTTAAATGCTTGATTTCATCAATATCAATTTCACTGACGGCTTTGGTTCGTAATATTTTTTGCAATCCACTTTCCAACAAGCGAATGGGAAAGGTTTGTTGTTTCCATTGTTCATGTTGTTGTATCATTTGCATGGCATCGGGGACACTGTCATCACGAGCCGCCAAGAATCGCATCCAAGCATTAGGTCTAGCATCCCAGGAATATCGTTCCAAGGTGAGAATGAGTGGATCGACACTGTCGTCATTGTCAGCTGCCGCCGCCGCTTTGATGGCCTTGATGCGTGTCAACAAGTCGGTATAGGCACTCCCCGGAGTTGCTACGGCATGATCCAATTCTACCACAACCTTGTGATCTTCGGTCCCATTATCAAGTGTGACAACGTCGGGATCATTTGACTGATAATCCGGTGCAAATCGTCTAAATCCTTGTCCATTGACAGCCACAATGACATCAGCAATTTGCACACCGGCTTGACGAGCCACGGATTGTTTGGAATCGTCGGATGGATTGTCAATTAATTTTCCCACCACAGCAAAGCCGGGTAAAAACAATTCTTGATTGGCGTTCTTGCCATCGCAATTTTGTAATTGAGCACCTAACGAGCCCTTGGGATCGGCGAAAAAGGATACATGTACCAAGATGGGTTTATCATTCGGAGATGTCGAATGAAAGAATTTGCGGGGATCGTCCGTCATGCTTTGATTCTTATTAGTACTGATAGAGAGGTGTTCAAACTTCTAGTGAAGTGGCTAGAGAAGTCCCTGTCCACAACAACAGCAACAACGACAACAACGACAACGACAACAACAACACCAACAACGAGAAAATGGCTCTCCCCAACGGCTTCTCGGATACGTGTACGTACTACGGACAGACGTAATTACTCGTAAATGAACTCCAACCCTAACACGTCAAGGCACAACAAACGATTGTCTCCGCCGCTCATTCGTTTACCAAACAACCTTTCCAATTTACAACACCAACTCGTATCCACTCTTTTCCACTCGTATCTAACAAACTCCTTTCTTTGGAAGCAACATGACGACGAAACAACAGACTGTCACTCCCGTTGTCATTGATCAAGGCGAGGAGGAAGAATTGCCTTTGGTATTACAAGATTTGTACAAGTATCTTAACAATCACAACGACACGGATACTACTACAATGAAGGATACTGCACCCCGGGGTACATTTTCATCATCCTTGTTTGACAAGTCCAGTACGGCCGTTCCGGTAGCCGCCATCAAAGCCTTGGTAGGTGTCGTGCAACGATCAAGTGCGGAAACCATGATGGGTTTGCAAGATGAATTAAAAAGTGCCGTACAACTCATTGTCAGTCACAAAACCACCGCCACCGCCACAACTCAATCTCAATCTCAACAACAACAATCAACCAACAACACCACACATCGTTCTTACAGTATTGCCTTGCAAAGTGGTTGTGAATTATTTCTACGTTATGTTACACGCACGTTTTTGGAATTACCGAATTTTGAACAAACACGACAAGACATTATGGAACGTGGAAAACGATTTGAGATGATTTCCCTCACTGCACGAGATCAAATCGCGACTTTAGCAGCTGACTTTGTTCGGAACAATACCACAATCCTAACTTTGGGATGGAGTCGTGTGGTGGCGAGTATTTTATTACAAGCTTGGAAACACAACAATCTACATTTTGATGTCATTATTTTGGAAGGAAAAACCAATAGTGGTACATCTTGCAACAGTTCGAGTGGCATTGAAGCGGCTAAATGTTATGCCCGTGAAACAAACATCCCAGTTACGGTCGCTCCTGATGCGGCCATGGCTTATATTATGGAAAATGTGGACATGGTATTGACCGGTGCCGAAGGTGTAGTAGAAAATGGCGGCGTCGTCAATCAAGTGGGAACCTATACCTTGGCAACCTGTGCGCATGCCCAAGGCAAACCGTTTTATGTGGCAGTAGAATCGTACAAATTTGCTCGATTGTATCCACTGTCCCAATCCGATATTCCACAACCAACCTCCTCGGCGGTATTCGATAACAATCATGCCAACCACCACCCGAGTTCCAGTGATACAGACCAAAGCATGGGTGGAACTCGCAAACATTCCATCGGTGACGAGGACGATGAATACAATTATATCAAGTTTGAAAATCCGGCAGTGGACTTTACTCCCGGAAATTTGATTACTCTGCTCTTTACCGATCTGGGTGTATTGACTCCAAGTGCCGTATCGGACGAATTAATTCGACTGTATCAGTAATCGGGTACGGTACACGGTACCACCTCCCTACTCTAGAGAGTTGCAGACTACAAGCTAATTCAAGAACTATAATCATGGTTCGTTTTCCTTATTTTTATTGTTATGGATTCAGACTGTACTCAAACTCGTCTTTCGGTGGTGGTTTTGTATGGTCGAATTCTCTATTTTTTTGTTGGTAGGTAGCGCCAGTAGCATGTTTTCGACACGCTTTTCACCCATCGATTTGGAGATAGTATTATCAGCTTTGTCATAAATCTCTCAAAAAACCACCTTCTTCAGCGAGTAAGGCTGCTTCTTGTCGACAGTGGTTAGCAAAGGGATCCAAACCCAGTTTTTGATAACAGTGTGACATTTGCAAAAGTGTGTCATGGACGGCCTTGTACTGGGCTTGAAACGCCGGTGGCGATGACATCGATGACAAGGAAAATAACTCCGGTGAGACACGACCAAACGAAGCCTGAGACGCGGCCAAGTGATTCTTTTGAATATGCAATATCTCTTTATAGTATTCAATGGCCCCATTCCACTCTTCTCGATAAATGTAAATCTTGATCATGTTTGCCAAGGTCGACAATAGATTCTTTTGCACATCACCAGCACCTTCGCTCGTTTTGTAGATGTTTAAGATACTGAGCGCTTGCTGATGTTGCAACAAGGCTTCGTCAAGACGTGATCGGGCCGTCGTGTCACCATTGCCAGTTCTTTCATTTTCGTCACCATCGACTGGCGACGCCTCCTTTGGTCCTTGTCGTTGTTCTTGTAAAAAAAGAATTCTGCCAATTGTATCAAATGTCTTGGCCACAGACAGTGCATCTCCCAGGGATTCCCGCAAGGTCTTGGCGTATTCCAAACATTCCAAGGCCGTTGTGTAATTGTCGCACAGTGAATAGGCTAATCCCAATTGATGGTAGATGGAAGCAATCTGTGGCATACTATTGCCCGAATGCGACTTGTTCACTCGATACCGAGCATGATGATCAAACTCATACGTGGCCAAGGCATTCTGTAGCATGTAAATAGCATTTTCATACTGTCCCGTCGTCCAATAGACGGTTCCTAAATTGGCGTATGCATCCCCCAAGAGTCTGTTTTGTTCTCGCTGGTGTTGATCATTTGCTTTCTTATCCCGAAGTGAAAATGAGCGACCATTCGATTTCTTTCTTGCGTCGTTATCGTAGGCAAGTTTATCACATTGAATGGCCTGTTTGTAATACTCCATTGCTTTGACATAGTCGGAAGAACGAAAGGCCTCATTTCCCAACTGAACATACAGGATTAACAGTTTGGGATGCCGAGTATTACCCCCACACTTGCGAATCTTCACTTTTAAGAGTTCCATACCAGTGTAGGTGGTTGTTGTTTTACTAGACCCACTAGTGTGCGAATTTGCTGTATTGTTGGAAGTAACCGTCGACAATGATGTTTCGGATCGATCGTCAGAATCATAATTCCCAAGACGTCCATTGTACGATGCATTCTTGACCTTTGGCTTCATAGTTGACTGATTGTTCTGACTACCATGACTCGCATTGCTGACGATGGAACTGTCGCTGTAGCGTCGCGATGGCGCCGAGGACGACCTCGAGGCACGTGGAGGCCGATGGTGCGATGACGATTTTCGACCGCTACTATCGGAGCTCTCTGCACCTCCACTTTCTGCGCGGGGTAGGACCCCGTGACCATGCCGGTTGCTTCGTATCGACCGCTGTGATGCGTAATTGGTCATTACGAGACGATCGTAAGGGAGACGTCCAAACGATGGAGGATCTGGCGACGACGGCGGCGAGGGAGACTCCGACGACGAGCCGGCAGTGCTAACAAGACTTCGAGTCTGTTTCGATACTAGTAACGGAGGCATCATGTATTGATTCTGTAATATGCTTCAAGTGTTGTTGTTGTTTGTTCTCATCAAGTGAATAAAAGAACGAGTCCTCAAGAGAAAGAACACAACGAGAAATTCAAAACGTGTCTTTTGTGAGTTGGTTTCGTGTCGCTCGAGCAGCAAGCCGCGTCGTCGACTCTCAAACGACTTGATTCCCAATAAATTTACAGTGACCTTCACTCTTGTAATTAAATACTATTTTTATAGCACACGAAAGGCACGTTCTACATACATTTATGGATATTAAAGTAAAATACCTCAAGCCTTCAACCGTCATTTATGAAAATTGTACTTGTATCTCTATACTGATTAAATTCGGATCTGTCACCACCACTCGGTTTCGCAAATCCGAAGCATCTCACTAACAGTACTATTTGACCAATGACCAGTCAGCGCTCACTGCTCACTGGTAACTTTAGGGTAGGTCTTCACGACCACGGCCGATAGCTCTAGGAGAGAGAGTCCCTTTTTTAGAGAGGGACTACCAGACGTAAGCCGACATGATAAATTCGTTCGTTAATGCATACGTACTCTAATGCATCATGAATGACTTTCGACTAATCGAAGGCACAAGCAACGAACATTTAGTTGCAATTTTTTCACTGGGACATCTCCCGAAAAGCGGTGTAGACCTAGAGTACGGGATCTCGCGAGAAATGAAGTGAAAGAAGACTGAACCGGGCAGCGCGTACCTCGATTCCCGAAAGCGCAAGAAAAATAGGAATGATGGAAGTCGACAGGAGAAACGAAATCATCCAGCAATGGATGCAAAGTCGAGCAAAGACACGGGGCAATCCATCGTCTCTGGTCAGTGATACTCTTGAGAGAGCTAAAAGCAGTTAATGAAAGTGATAAGAACTAGCTGTCCTAAGTTACATAGTTAAAGCCGCCCATACATGGCTCGAATCCACTTAAAATTTATCAGCGGAACGCATCGCCGCAATGGCTGTTTTTGCCCTCTTTAAACGACGGTATTCATCCATCATGGGGATCATGTCCGCAGCAAGTGCTACTTTGCGCCCATGCTGCTGTTCAAACTTGGCTTCGTACATGATGAGTTTGCGTCGAAGAGACTCATGTTCGATTTTGAGCTGCCGGACGGCACCCTTGATAGCGTGATAACGCGCGTAGAGTTTGGCAACCGGTGCTATGTCGTCGTTGCTTGAAACCTTGCGGTCGTGCTTGCTTTCAAACATACGCTCATACATCTTCAAACGGATGTAGAGTTGGCGGCGTTCCACTTGCAAGAGGGCCAAATCTCGTGTGTTCAACGAGCGCTCGCCGTTCTTGGGGGAAGTCATGGACTTGGTCGCATCAGCGTAGGAAAAGTCGGTCGGATCTCGGGGACTTGACTTCATGGGCAAGCTGTTCACGAAGCTTTCCTGGGGACGAGTGATGACACTCTTCATGCAGTTCGAGCCAGGGGAGACTTGTGGGGTCGCTTTTTCGGTGGTCACGACCCTGACAAATCCAAAGTCATTTGAATCCTTTGGGACCATGGTCTCTTGAACTCTCTTCGAAATGAACTCGGCTTGGCTCATTGAATCCTTTGGGACCATGGTCTCTTGAACTCTCTTCGAAATGAACTCGTCTTGGCTCATCTTATGTGTATGCAAGAATGGTAAAGTGTGGTCACTGCAATACGTTCCGTTCCTCTGGGTCCTGCTTTGAGAGGCTAAAAAATAAATTTGTGAGAGAGAAGAAGGGCGACCTAACGTGGTCGAAGCCCTCCCTGTCTTCACTGGATCAAGTTTGCACTGGGCTCGTCCACTGGGCTTGTGCCAAAGCGGAAAAGAAGTAATAGTTCTCATCATCATTTATACAACCAGTTGCTTTCCTTCCCTGACGTGTTTTTATCAAGTGACTCATATTTGTATAAATATTTTTCGAATGACAGAGTCATTCACCGTCAAGTTTTCTAGCTAGAGGTACTGGGTTCAGCCGGTCGATCGACCTATCCCAGTGTCATTTTAATGCGTTACTTTTTCATCACACAGATCGAACCGCTTGTGAACCCGATCCCTTTCTGAAACTTTCTTGTCCTGTATGGTTGTCGTCCTCACCATGGCGCTGCGCGGTGTTGCCCGCTTTGCTCTCCCCACGGCAACACTGACCGAGACGACAGCGTTCTGCAGAACAACCCTCGACCCGAGCGACATTGGCAAGCATGAAAGGCAGGGCTTGTTAGAGTCGACAGATGCAAAGACTTTGAGCTATCATCTCTTCCACTCTCGTTCCTTTCTCACTAATTTCAACGAGCGAGACGCTTGAACTTTTTCTTGTCTGAGCATGGTAAAACCCCAACAGCAACGACAAGTTGGCGCTTTGTCGACGCCCCAGTCGTCCAAAAAAGGCAAAAGACGACAACGACCCTTGTCAGCTGTGGATCAATTCTACTCCCAGTACGATGACACAGCCTATGATTTGTACTTTCGACCGAGAAAACATCCATCTTGGTGGAGCCACTGTAGTGGGACGACCGCACTGATTGTCTGTGTCATTGGCCTCTTTGTCTTTCTCTTTGTAATACTACCTATTTTGATCTTTGTTCCGGATATCCGACAAGTAATCCTACAACCATTGGTCTTTACTTCGGTACAGTCCATAATTGAAGGTTCCAGGAAGAATACCACCGATACGTTGTTACGAGTGGCAGTTTCTGTCGTGCTGGGGACTGTTACCTTTATTGTAGCCGGCTATCGTCTGTTTGGTATTGGGACGCTTGCTCTGATCAAAAGGACGGCTGTTCCGCACGCGAAAAATGATGATATCATACCAAATATAGCAGAAGCCGACACCGGCAAGACAGACCAACCGCCTATTCTGACTCCCACAATCTTGTTGGAAGACGGAAACGAGGCCTCAGCAAACCATAGATCCATCCTTTCCACTGTAACATCTGAATCCCGTAAAGAGCCCCACGGGGATTTAAAGCTCCTCAAATGCCTCGCGGAGCAAGTTTTGCCCAAACAGGTTGCGTCGTCGTATCCGTTTTGGAAGCGACTGTACTCGCTTTGCAACGATGGCGATGATTTTGACCACATGTTCTCAAAAGTGAACGAAGAAAAGCAAACCCTTTTTGTCCTACAAGTACTGCCGGTCCAATCGGTAGACGACGACGAGACAACTGAGCCCCTTGTTATTGGCGCTTACAGTGACACTCCTTGGGAAGCTGCCAGCCATCGATCCAAATTTCATGGTGGTCCCAATACATGTTTGTTTCGTTTACACAAAGGATCCGCCGATGACGGCAAGATACAATCGTATAAGTGGACTGGAAAGAATCGCTACTTTCAACTGTGTGACCGACGAAAGCAACGATTCGTCTTTGGATGCACAGGAAATGACGAGAAAGACGTGAATGATCCAAGTACCGAGTCTCGCTCGTCCTTTGGCTTGTGTATTGGAGACAACTTTCAACGCGGCACGACACACAAATGCCAGACGTTTGACAATGAACCTCTTGTACAGAGCCACTCATTTGAAATCCTCAATATGGAAGTGTACGGCTTTCGAGTTCTGCGATGACAATGGATCCAACCACTGGCTCACTCTGAGTCTCATCGAACAATCTCTAAGAAATGCAAAATAAGAAGCTGCCGGGGTGAAAGTGTGGTCTATTTCCTATCTGACATCTATCGTAGCATTAGGCCTTGTCTCCTTGCTGAAACGCGGCGATCGCTTTCTTAATCTCCTTGTAGCGACGATACTGACTTGCCACCGGTCGAATATCTGCAAAGCTAGACACTTGCCGTTTGTGATCCCGAAAGAAATCCTTCTCGTAAGCACGAAGCATTTGATGAAGCTGACTCTTCTCAGCCTTCAAAGAAGCAAGATCCTGTGTAGGGGCCGGGGTCGAAACAATCGGAGGGGACGCTGCTTTCGGTACCTTTCGCTTAGTAGAACGCGTAGGGAGAGGACTGGCCCTCGCAGGTGATTCTTCACCTGCACTGTCAGACCCCGATGACGGCGAAACCGTTCGTTGAGGAATAGGGCTCGGCACTGGTGATTCAGCCGGCGGAGTGTAAAACTGTCGTCCCTCGCGTTCCATTTGACTAATCTGGCTCTTAAGAGCATTGTAGCTTTCGTACAGGTGTCGAATCGGCTCTTTTTCAGCTTTGACAGGCATTCGTCCATGTTTCCTCGCAAAATTCATATCATATTGCTTCAACTGTTGTTTCAGGTCTCTCTTTCGTGCCTGGAGCTCAGACAGTGAAAGGGAATTGGTATCCGATACGCTCGACGGCTGTGAAGAATGTGGGGGGAGCGGGTACTGTTTGCTTGCTGCCGCCGTGGGTAAGGCATCACGGTCGGCACTCCTTCGACGGACAATCTTACTTGCCCACTGGGGAGCTAATGTCTGTCCATGTCCCGAGAACGACTCTGAAGCAGAAGCTGGCGCAATCGCCACCGACGGACTACGCTCTTGGTCTGCCTGTCCGATCTCAACGGGAATACTGATCTGATTGATGATACTTTCAGAGCTCTTGGCACGGCCCGCCCGATTCAGTATGATACGGGTGACTCGCTGGTCATCGGTTCGTAGGAGCTTCCAACGGGTACTAGCTCCTCTGAACAACGCCTGGATCCTACAAGCTGCATCGGCGCGAATCGCTCTTTTCCATTCTCGGTATTGTGCATAGGTTGTCGCCAGTGGTGCTCGCTCCACAGCTCCCTTCGGCGGGCGGCCGTGAAGCTGAATAAAAGCGTCTTCGAATCGCTGAATCTGTGCCCGCAAGGCTCGACAGGCAGCCACTAACCTCTTTCTTTCAGCTGCAGTAGAAGTGAGTATACGGTAATGAGACGTCGACCCTGACCCGGAAACAGAGCTGGCAGCAGAAGGAGCAGGCTTGTAAGAAAAAATTTCCCCCGAACCCGACGTGCCAACCGAAGAGGCAGACGGCGATAACGGCGTAGAATTATTCATCTGCGAAGTGGGAGTGGTTGACCCGACAGTCTCCTTCTGTCCGACTCCGAACTTTCCTCTCTTCGGGGACAAGGGCGCAAGAACAGGAACGCTGTCAGGCTGGCGGGCTCCCTCGGATACCGGCGGCCTCACCGGCGATTTGGGAGACCGAGGCGGTGTCATGGGAGTCTTCGAGTCACCTTCCCTTGAATTCGAACGCTGAATGGAGGGAGGGGAGGTGCCTTGGGGCGGCGGACTGATCGAGCGCTCCCGTGAAAACGTAGACTGGCCAGCAAACGAAGGCCCGAAGACATTCTCGATTGCATCCGTGGCGTTCGGTGACGACGAAACTGGCAAATGTGGCGGTGATTGCGGAGTCTTGAACATAGTCCTTGCCGGACTGCGAGGAGACGAAGAAGAAATAGACTTCGGGCTCATTTCTGAACTAGAAGTTTGTGGTAACGCCGAGATCCTCTTCATTGTTGATACAGTCGCCCGTCGATTATGTGGCTTCGGAATATCAGAATGAAGCGACGTCCGTGTCCAGTCCAGGGACAATACGTTCGAAATTGACATGCGTATCTGTCGATCCACGGCAATGACTTCCCATTCGGCCAGATTCTCGCCATGACCGCCACCGTCGCTAGTCCGCGCCGTCGTTATTCTTCCTCGCCTCCTATTTCCATGTCCATGGAGTCCCAGCGCCAAACCATCTGATGGCTCCGAACTCAAGCTACGGAGCTGCTTGGCAGCCGCATTTAGAGTCTCGGCTCGCTTCGTATCCGCCAATAATAATTGGCCCCTCTCGTACCATCCCTTGCTGAATACCTCGAATGCCGAGTCAAAGATGAGCTCCGCGGCCGCAAGAATCGCCTCCATGTCATTAACATGACGTAGACACCACATTGCTCCATGCGGTGGTCGAATAAGACGCGGCGCCACTCGTTGGACAAACCTACGTTGATACCTCGGCGTGCCACACATACGTCGCAATTTTGCCAGTGTTAAAATAACTTCACCAGACGGTTGCTCGAGTGATGTGATGAGGAGAGGAGTCAGCGCAGACATAATCTCAGACCTAAGAGCTCTCGACTTGGTCTCGGCGTTGGGGGGAGAAGTGGGGTCGCCGGGCTGTGCTTCCAGAATCGCAAGACCCGCTGCGACAATCCCATCGTAGCACTTGGACATCCCCTCGACACTTTCTATGGGGTTACCGGACAAACTTTCCAACAGAAGAGCTGCAGCAGCCGCCGGAGTCATCGCTGCCTTATATGGTTCTACACCACCATTCAGTAACGCGCGTTCCTCCGGTGTCTCAACGTCAGCCTCATCTAGGTCACTCGTTCGTTCTCCTCTCTCACGCCGCCTCCTCTTTTTTTCTTCAATTTGAGCCTTTCGCAAATGTCGAGTTAGCATAACCGCCGACCGCCTCTTCGACCTTCTTGTTTCCTTTCGTAAATATGACCTCGCTAAAGTCGAATCTTCGGCGGTGACGGAGTCGAAGAATCGAATTTTTCGGAAATTGAATGGAAGCTTCGAAGGCTGCCCAGCTCCCATCGATGTCATCGGTGCTCCGTTCGGGTTTGACAGTGCGGACTCCGAGCCTGCCGATATGAACAAGGGTTCGCGGAGATTGAGATATCTCTCCGGGTCATCAAGTTGTGGAGATTCTTCGGAAAACAGATCATCAAAATCACACATCTCATCCTCGTCTCCACTGCTTGCTTCTTCATCACTTTCATCGTCAAAAGTATTTGAACTTAGCAAATACTCTTCTTCCTGCATATCATACTCCTCCAGCGTTTCACTCCCTAATAATTTATCTAAACCAAAGTATCCTCCTGTATCTGTCACTGATCTTCTGCTCGGCCTCCCTCGTGCACGTTGTCTCAGAAATGCTTGTAATTCTCTCCGCACTCGCCCTGGCGGACACAATTGCAATTGCGTCCTTGCTCCTAAACGAATAGCATTCTGCGAGCACATCAACGCTAATCTAGCCGAATGACAAGGCTTAGATGGTGGCGGAGAGGTATCAGCAGCATGTTGTGGTTGAGTATTGTTGACTGTACTGGACGTAGCAGAGCCAGCGGCGGCTGCGGAATGCGATTCTGAAGTCAATTCGCTCGCTTCCGCTGTCGCCGCCTCTTTGCCGTAGGCAACAATAGTGCCCTTGGATCGTTTCCTCCGCAGCGTCGACGACGCTGCGGAAGACGACGTCTGTTGCATGGCGGTTGTTCTACCAGCCTCGCCGGGATGAACCACCATCATTGCAGCAGCAAACACAATGGAGATGACTGTGCCGGCTGCTGCTTTGCTCGTGTCGCCCTATCGTGTGCTGTCGCTGCAAAGAAAAAGAACTACGATAGGCTGTAGCCGCGCGCTCGACGCGCACGTCCAGCGATAAATACACAACGTCGAGCAAGCCGGTTGCGACGTGCAAACAATTATATATGTATCTGAGGATAGGAAATAAATAAATTCAGAAAATTCTGTTCGGCTTTGGTCGTCGGGATAGGTATCAACATGAAACCACGAGAAACAAACAATCTCGCCATGTCCACTATCCTTTGACGCTTGGTTTCCCAAGCAGAAATAAGTGATTGATCCGCTAGCGATATTTTTACTGTGGCATGCTTCAGTAGATCCTGCGTAGCAAGGCCACTAGAATATTTGGACGAGCAAATCTCTAAATTTTTGTCGAGTTAGCACTTGATCTTACCCTTGAAACTTCGATTGAATAGCGTCCATGATCTTCAAAGACTAGAGTACATACGAATTTTAATCACAAGTCGCCGCCATCTCTCCAAAGATATTGTTTTGGTAAGATTGATGACCAATCGTGTCGAGATTCCCGCCATGGTGATAGATCAGCGTGACCCAATGCGATTTTACGGGTCTTTATCTTTAAAGACGTCACACACGTGTTTGAAATTAATCACGACCTGGTTACCGCTGTTACTAAAAGTGGATTCCGCCGCTATCGTACCGTGGGGTACCTCCTTGTGAGGCGTCGGATCACCGCCTTGACGATGGCGCTGCCCTCATCTTTGCTACGACATATCTGGTAGAGAATATTGAATCATGACTGCTGCTGTAAGTGAATGAACGCGTAAACTCCTGTGCCGTCTTTTTGTTGAGTGTTATTGGCCTTTCGGATAGACGTTCGCAAAAAAAGTTGTTGGAACTCACGTACCATTGTCTTCCTTTCGATGTTACAGAAGAACCCACGATATTATCCCGCCGAGGATGTGAAGCCTGCCAAGGCCACATACAAGGTTCGGCAAAACCCTCCCCGGATCCGCAAATCCATCACACCTGGAACTATTTTGATCATTCTCGCCGGACGGTTTCGTGGAAAGCGCGTCGTATTCTTGAAGGCGCTTGAATCGGGATTATTGCTGGTGTCTGGACCTTACAAAATCAATGGCGTTCCTCTCCGACGTGTAAACCAAGCCTATGTCATTGCAACTAGCACAAAAGTTGATGTCTCTGGAGTCGACGTCTCATCTTTCAACGATGCCTACTTTGCCCGATCAAAGGACTCGGGAAAGGAAGGCGAAGATGAATTCTTTGCCGGTGATGCTCCAAAGCCCGCCATCGTTAGTGACCAGCGTAAGGCAGACCAACAGAAGGTTGATGCAGCGCTTTTGAAGGCCGTAGGTGCAGTTGATATGCTTGAAGGATACCTGGCAGCACACTTCACTTTGACAGCCAACGACAAACCACACTTGATGAAATTCTAAGTCACACCCTACTAACAGACGTACTCTTGTTATGAAGGGACCATACCATGTGTCTTTTGCGATCGGATGGCTGCTTTCTTTTTCTTTACGCTAGTAGTCTTTGATTTGCAGTCGATAGATGAGACATGCAGGTTGAACGTATAGGTATACTCTCTCTCTAGCTATAGAGAGAGTTAGGTGTGCGTAGTATTGTGACTATTCTATGATTGAAATGCCGATCGTCGCCGAAGGCCTTTGATTGTGCACTTGAGCAGCAGCAAATGCACTTTTACGCGAAAATGATTGTCTCATATGTTCCACCGTATCGATGCCGACAAAAGTAGTGCTCCATAAACTCGACCATTAGAATGGCGGATGGTATCAGGAGCAATGCTACCGCTGCCCAGCCATAAGACCATCCTCCTCCGTCGGAACTCCCATGCTGCACGACATCCCCAACGATTCGCCAAACAAAGGAGGCAATTCCATAGGCAACGCCATCGGTGTAGGAGGAGAACAAACCCTTGTCGCATCCAAATGTCGCCCCAACGAGACTTGGTATGTGGTAGAATTGTACAGCGATACCAAATCCAGAAAAAGCAATGGCAATGACCTGAAATGTGGAGACGAGTTCAGGGGCCTTGACGAAATTCCGAACTGATGGGATAGCCAGAAATGCCAGGACGTAGCATGATACGATTGTAAGAATGTAGAGTCTGGATATCATCCACTTTCGTTCTCGATCTTGCCTGGAAGCAAAGATACTACCCGCCACTACAAGGCCCGCGACGGTGCCCACAGAAAGGAAGACTGATAGACCAGCAGCTCTATTTTCGGACAGAGAATTGTTGCTTGTTTCGTAGAGATATGTGCCAAGAACGCGTTCCGATGTTCGTACCATGGATGCTCCTGTGTGCGCGATAGAAACACACCAAAAAGTTCCACTTGACAATATGTGTTTGACAGACGGTACGACGTTCATCCATATTACCGATGGTGCCATTCGCAAGATTACACCAAAAGACGGTCGTTTTCGACGTCGAATGTAATCAGGATAGCACTTTTGCAAAAGAGATTCATCGATGGGGTTCTGTGGGTCATTCCTCTTACCCGGAGAGTCTTCTACGTACAGATAGGAAACAGACGATGCCACCAGAGAACTCCAGGCTCCGATAAGAGCCACAAATCTCCAGTGGAAATGCCGCAAGAGTAGCGCACAACACGGAATCCCAATCAATGACCCAATCCGCGCCGCAAGAGACGTAATGTAGACACCACCTTCGTACATGCCATGCGAATCCCCTCGGTAGTGTGTCGCAAGTGTAATGACACAGCATGGCCAAAGGACACTGTACGTAAACTCCACCAAGAAGCAGGCCCGTACTACCGTTTCGGAAGTTCGAGCGCACGCCAACATGACCAGGGACATTGTCATGAACAACGAGTAAATGATAGAAGTTCGTCGTGCACCCAACACATCACCCATTGGTCCATTCAGAAACTTCCCAAAGGAAGTCCCCAGAACTGCAGCACCCGCCACCCTGGGCGCAAATGCCGTTACGACTGAAGTCGTGACATCCTCATTACCGCCATTGTTTCCGGTGTATTCGACTTGGAATAGATCATTGCTCATCGGTGTAACAAGAGCTACGGGTACAGCAGTCGCAAAAGCCGACAATGCAAGGGAAGCGAAGAGTGAAGCATTCAAAGGATTCCATATATTGGTAGATTGATCAACCATCGAACTGTAAAGTTTGTCATAATCATCTTCTGTCGGAATGTCTTCCTCGTACATGAAACCAAAGAGGAAGTGCGCCAAACTCCCCTTTTGTGGTCGTTGTTCCTCGTCTCGCGTCGCATTGCTGTCAACGGGTTCTTCAATACTGTTATCATCATTAAACACTTCGTCTACTGGCTGATATTTTCGACGAGAATTCAAGCTGGATTCTCCAAAGAGAACCCTCGCAGAAGCCAGTCTCATGACGCCTCGTTGCTTCTCAGTCGATGCACGTCGTCCGTCGCCATGGTGGTCAACGAAAGAATGAGCCGACGATCTCAAACAGCGAAACTCGTCCGCCACGACTGATTCAATCGTCTTCGTGATGTCATAAACTTACTACAATAAGGCCAGAGGTAGTTTGTTGATCGGCACTGACCAAATTTTAAACGGTCGTAACATTTATGCATGTATATTTTTATATTCGCCAATGCTCTAAGTAATTCAACCGATCGCAATTTTTGAATACTAGAAGTGTCGCCCCAACGCATTATTCGCTAAAAGCCGATTTTCCACTGGACGAGAAAAGCGTGGACTGTCCAAGCGTAACCGAAACAGCCTCGCCGCAAGAAAGATCGACTGTCGCCGTTGCATTGTTTGAGCAGTCCCTTGTACTTCTGCTTTCTTACGTCAACTCTATCATACTTCTTCGAGACCCTTGTCGTTAGTATCGATATTACGTTTAACAATCTATTCGAGATGAAGTTTACCGTTGCCGCCCTATCCACCGTTCTCGCAGTTGCGTCTGCCATGGACATTGCCGCTGATTCCGCCATCGGCAAGAGCTTGATCAGCAAGGCTCGTCGCGTGGAAGAGCAGAACTATGACTTCGAACAGGAGTATGAGTGGTTGACCACCTACTCTGTCAAGTTCCAGGGATGTCACCACATCAAGCAGTGGAACGACGAAGCTGATGGCGAGGAAGACGTCCGTATCGCCACCAAGCGTCTCGTTCGTTTCCGTCTCTGTCCTTCTGACTCGTGTACAGCCAACAAGGCTGCCGGCTGCAACAGCGGCTTTGGTGACTACATCATCGATATGGACACCTTCTTGCAAAGCTACATCGAGGGAAGGCAGACTCAGATTGAGTATGACTGCCAATACCACTTGTTGTACAGTTGCAACTGTCAAAATGATGGCAACCAAGCCGATGACTGGAACGAGGAGTACTGCCAGTACGATTGCTTTAACGATGCCGGCATGGCCGAATGTATCGAGCAGAACCCCTATCAGGAAGACGAGCAGCAGGAAAAATTCGAACTCCAAGATTACATGGAGTGCAAACAGATCAACCCTAATAACGGAAACCGAAGGCTCGACCAGCAAGAAGTCCAGTACTTTGTCGGACCTTACTGCGCGTCGCAAGGAGGAGCCATCCAATTGGGTCTTTTCACCGACGATACCTGCACGGAACCCGCCGAGTACGTAACTTTCAAGGACCTTATGGGATACGACCTTCCTTACTCTTCGGAGGACTCCAACATTGTTGACATGGAATGCTTGAGCTGTATCGAGAAGGAAGACCCCGAGGAGCAGTGGAACAACCAGTACAACGGAAATAACAACAACAACAACGGTGACCAGCAGGATGCCGACCGTGTTATCGAAATGTGCGAGAACCTTTACCTTGGATCCGGAAAGTGCGAAAACAACTACCCCAGCGGCATGGTTTGGAACGCGAACAACAACGCTTGCTCGTACATGGAGGGAATCCGTATCGTCCGCCAAGATGGAATTATCGATACTGGTTCCAGTCGCCCGAACGCTGTTGCTACTGCCTTCATTGTGATCTTCGCAATGGCTTTCGCGGCTATGGCCTTTTACGTCTGGTACCTTCGCACTCGTCTCGGAGTCAAGAAGAACACCCTCCTGTAAGCAGTTTGTTGTTCTGAGTACACTCTTCCTTGTTTGCGCGACTTTGTCATACTCCAATACACAGCGTAGCTTTACCCCCGTTCTTTAATAAGGAGGGGAGTCTAATCTACTATAGCGAAGTTTAAAAGTAAAATTAGAATAAAGCTACTACGTACGGCGCCGTTTTACTAGTACATCCCGTGAGGAAAGCGAGCATCTTTGTTTCTCGTCACCGTGTCAGAGACCTCCTCCTCTCTACTCTACTACTAAGCTGAATAGCAAATTCACGCCCTCTCTAGTTCGACGGAAGAAGAGAATCCAAAACGAATCACTCATTTCGTACCAAACTGCCAAACCTTTCAGGGTAGGTTGGGTCGGCAAGAGTGCGCGCATCTTGTCTCGGCTTTGATGACCGTTGATCAGTTGGAACGGAAGCGTAAAGCGGTTAGACGGAATACATAGATACTCTCTGGCTCACGCTCTGCTACTACTAGAGCCCCAAGGGAGGGCGTTGGGAGATTCAAGTCAACATGATGGATTGGGGAGTGAGGAGCGATTGTAGTGAAGGTAGATGGTGGTAGCTATCAAGGGAATCCGGAATTTACGTCGAACATGAATCCAAAAAGTTTGTATCCAAGACGCTGACGTATGCAACATCATTTTGGCATCCTTCTCTTGTCAGCACCATACGAGGGATCCTCCATGTAGCCGCCAATGATGTTGTCATAAAACGGTTGTTTAATTCTGTTCGAAGTCTATCGCGGAGCACCATGTTGTCTTCCAGCTCTCGTTTGTTTAGTCGAAGAGTCTTCCAGTCGGCGGCTCTCCGCTCGTTCGCCACCGGACCCGCTAGTGGCGGAGAAATCTCGGACGAGCTCCTTCAAAAATTGGGGTCCTTGTCCACCCAGGCTCTTGTCGATGGTTTGTGGGTCATGGGATGGCCAAGTGCCCAGATCGATGGTGCTCGTCCCTTGTCACCCAGTATGAAGTGTGTTGGACGTGCCGTCACGCTTCAGTTCGTCCCTGCCCGTCCCGATATTGCTCAGGACAAGCCCGCCGGTGGAGAGTCTCCCGAGTACGAGGCTTTCGAGAAGTGTGGACCGAACGAGGTACTCGTCATGAGCTCCGTTGGACCATGGGAGAGTGTTGGTGGAGATATCAAGTTCCTTCGATTGAAGCAACGCGAAATCGGTGGTTTGGTCACGGATGGATCGGTCCGAGACACTGATGAGATCATCAAGGTGAGCAAAGTTCATGTATTCCAACGACACGCCATTTCGAACGAATCTTCTCACATCTTTGTTTTTGTTCTTACTTCCTTCAGTACGTGGGACTAGTATCGGACTAGTGTCATATGACAATGAAAATACAACGTTTTTGCGAGTTTTTTGTCCTCAACCTTGATTGCTTTTCCTCTGCTCCTCTTTTACAGTTATGGTTTCCCTTGCTTTAGCTACAGCACCACCGCGCGCCAGGGCCCCGCTGCTATGCAGCCATGGACATGCAACGAAGTAGTGAGTGTCAGTGGAGTGACGGTTCGCCCCGGTGATGCTATTGTTGGTGACCAAGATGGTGTCGTCGTTGTTCCTGCTAAGGTCGCAGAGAAGGTTTACAATATCGCCCACGGACGTGAAGTGATCGAAGAAATTGTGAAGGAAGAGTTGACCAAGAACCCTGGACCTCCCGGAAAGTTCTACCCCTTCATGAGTGGAAAGATTAAGGTGGACTCGCCTTTGGGACAGTTGTTGGCCTCGAAGGGAATCACTCCTGAGAACTCGAACCAATTCGAAGGAACAGCCGACTGGTAAATTTCTCATTCGATTCGGTGTTTAGGTACAACGTTGATTAGCCGTATTTTTGGCTACATAAATCTTCTGAGAGATAAGCGTATGAGAAATAATATGAATGCTACTTTCTATTCTCTAAAGCTCGAAGTGCTTTTTCAGCACAACCTTGATAAATTCTTTGCCTCGCAAGATGTCTCCGTGAGCAGGTATCACCATCTCTACGTCCCACACGTTGATGATATGGTTTGCAATTTCTTTGTAGGCGTCCTTATCTTGAACCATGAAGTTGTTATAGAAAGGAGTGAATATCTTATCCATACCCACCTTCCAGAGCCGACTACGAAAGGGTACACGGTCAACTACAGGGGCCAATTCCCAACTGTCATCCCGACCAAACTCCGAATTTGGCACGGTGTCCGCTGGGTAGTTCCAAAACAAGTCTGTCGTCATGAGTGTCTTGCTTGGTTTGTGGTAGTAGATGACTTCGTTGAAGAATGGCTTTCCAGTGAAAGGATTGATCTCCACGTCAATGTGTAAGGCATCGATGACATCAGTATCCCATCCTAACGTTCTAGATGTTTTCTTTTGACCCTGCCAATCTTTGGGACGATATCCATACGGGACTTCCCCTTTCCAATACACCTCTGGTAGACGTTCGGGGAGCCCGGGACATGCCCAGAGTTCCGAATCTGGATAGGCTTGGAACCACTGAGGGGCGAACTTGACATGCTCGTAGTTTGGAGAGACGACGTACTTGACCTTTCCGACGCTTTGCAGTGCCTTTTGCATGGGACCATCCAACGTAACTGGAGAGTGAATCCAAAGGTCGGGAAGTGACGAGGTCGAGGAACTAGGCAACTCGATGATGGTTGAGCGGCAACCAACGTCGATCGTATTCCACATGAACGGACGGTCCGCCGTGTATACACCCGGATTCAAATATTGTGGAGTCAAAACCGTAGCCGCTCGGTTCGACCATCCCGCCGTCGAGTACTGGTCTTTCGGATTGATCTGCTGCGCCTTCTCTTGTAGAGCTTTCCGCGTACTAACGGGAAAGACAGCGGGCGGATCAAAGGCCGACACTGTGCTCGATGACGACAACACAAACAACTGAAGCGCCACCGCCACCGCGAATGCAGTAAATAGCAGCCTTTCCATTGTTTCACTTCTCACTGAGAGACTACGATCTCTTTCCATCGACTCGAGCGATTTGAAAGAGTGTGAGAAGGACTTGTCGCTGTGCAACACGAAGAAGATCAAGGAAAAGCATCATTTAGTTCCGGGTTACCATGGTGCGAGAAACGAGAAAGGTATTTTTATTTTCACACCCTCTCCAAGGACCTTGAGCGGGGGAAAGTTATACAGTATTGCCCTAGTTGATCTATAAGTTGTATTAGAAGAACTAGATGATAGAAAAAGAAATACTTTATATAATTTGAAGCCTTACTAGGACGATTAGGCGATAAGAAGTCTTCGGTGGTCTGGAAACGATGTTCCACTTACATAAAATATATTTCTGTATAGTGCTATTACTGTGATGGTTACAAAGTCACAAGAACTTACGCCATGGCTCCTCCCGAAGTTGCAAGATCAGCCTTGCCTCCTCGAACGAGTTTGGAATGAAGCATGGCGGCGTAGATTGCGAGACCGACAGTTCCGACAACGAAGATGCTGAGGGCAGCCTTCTGGCCGGCAGTGGTGGCTTGTCCTCCACCAATAGTGCTAGAGGCACCAGTGACAATGATCTCACCTTCCTCGTCGTAAGTACCAGACTTGAGCGATTGCATAAAGTCGCAGACGACCTCCTCTTGGGCGAGTTGGTTCTCGTATCCATAGTAGTCGGCGTATCCGTTGTCGAATCCATGAGTCTTCTCACACTTGGCGGCCTCATCGTACAACTGTTCGCAAAGTTCAATGACTTCATCGGCATCCTGGTTGTCATTTCCTTGGTTGTTGTCATTGTAATCCTGGGGTTCCTTACAGGAGATGCAGGTATCACTGTAGGTCAACTTCAAGAGAGCGTGCGAGAGCTTCATCTGCGCACCATCGCCATCGACAAGGTAGTCGTCGACTTCCTTGCTCGAGTCAATGTAGAGACACTCCTCGTCAGAGAAGACACCAATCTTAATCTTGCTACCAGAACTGGCACAGATGGGTCCGGCGTAAAGGGCGCCACGGTTATCATCCTCAGGATCGTAGATCATTTGGCACTCCAAAAAGTCGGTAGCATCAATGTATCCGTTCTCCTCCATGTTCTCAATCTTTTGGCATTCCTCGTAGCACGAACTGCAGTCAACATTGTAGTATTGTTGAAGCTTACGGTTCTGTTCGTCTTGTTGCTGGTCGCCATCCTGTTGATCTCCATCCTGCTGCTGTTCTCCATCTTGCTGGTCCTGTTGTTCGCCGTTGTTGTTTTGTTGCTGGTTGTTGTTATTGTTGTTTCCGCATTCTTCACAGGCGTTGCACATTTCCTGTTGGTAGTTCTGCCAGTATTGGACAGTAGACTCGAGGTAGGTCTCAAGATCGACCAAGTACTCTCCGTAGTTGTAGTTGCAAGTGCTGCACGAATCATCCGGGCACAGACGGAAGATCACAAAGCGCTTGGTGGCGAGAACGGTGTTACTGTCTTGGTCCTCAGCGAGTTCGTCGTCGTAAGACTTGACAAATTGACACTTTTCGAACTTAACAGAGTAACTAGAGATATCAACAGCGTATTCTTCCTCGAGATTACGCAATTGACTGTTCTCGGTTGCTTTAGCACCCTTCATCAAGCTACCAATGTAAGCCGATTTGGCATTACTGCTGCTCTTGCGAGGAGCAAAGGGATTGGCAGAGGCCAAGCTCAAGAGACTGAGGGCTGCAATAATCTTCATGTTCCTTATCTAACTATAGGGAAAAGGTGAAAAACCAACAGCGTGAGAAAGGTGCGAGGGGCGAAATATCAAAATAAAAGGAATTTCATTGACTCATCAGAGGGCGAACGTTGTGACTTGGGCAAGTCACTAGGCGGTCGAAAACAGCTGGCTACCATATGGCGCTCGTCTTCCGCACTGCATGATGCGCACAGGACGCAGATTGGCAGTTCATCCGCAGCGTGAAAGTCGATGTTCAGATCGAATGAAATCGCTCTAACACGTGTCATTCTCGTTGGCCGTCAATCTATCCGTTGATCGCATCGGATACCAGATCGATCGACGCGCAATGGAGTCATCTATCACTACGTTGATGCCCTAGTCGTCTACAGTCTAATATCGATAAACACTTAGCCATGGTCTCACCTTCCGTACTACAACAACAAAACTAAATTTGTGCGAGACTGCTCAAGACAAGGACTTGCTTTCACCGTGGACAGTCGGATCGAACGCAACGGCTCCGATAGTCCTGCCGTAGTTTCTTCGCCAAAATTTCGTCTTCCGCATTGGCAGAAGCATGCCAACGGTTCAACGGTGCCGAACTCTGCAGTATTGTATGACAAAATAAATCGACAACGCATTTTGATGCAAATGCCGACCGGCTTGCGATGGCGATGACCGATGGGTCATCCTCGCCCTCGATCCTATGGTTTCATCCGAAAGGGCTTAACACTTCAATTTAATTAATATAGTATGTACATCTTAATGTATCTTGTTTGGTTACAATGATCAAAATTTTGGCGAATAAAGACGATAACCGCCGAGCGGTTATATTTTGAATCTGAGCGAAGCTTGTTATCATAATGGAAATTTTCGTGTCGCTCACGCATGGAGCGATCCAAGTCCGTCAGACGACACACGCATTGTTCTCGCTTTTGTACCTTACTTTCTTGTAAGACGACGAGGAATCATTAAGATACCGAAGGTGTGTTTGAAGTGAATGACCATGGGACTTGTTGTGTATTGCTGTTAGTCTTGAAGATGTCGCTAGGGTATAAACCGCGCCTCGAAGGGGGATCGGCAATTTCGGTCGGGGATGACACGGTCACAATCGTGGAGTTGGTTGGACACGCCGACGAAACCGTCGTTTCTCGTGACATCACGAGAATGGATGGGACGCATGATGCTAGCGTGGAGCTGTTCGATAGACGATAGATCGTGCCAATTTTCTTTTGCATTCAAATCTCTGTTCTCACACTTTTCCTTGTTCGCCCGTTTTACCTCCTACCTCGCGTAGACAGGGAACGCAAGGATGAAGATCGCCATCTCTTTGTTGATCAGTTTGATTGCCACCGTGAGTGGTCTCGACTCCAAGTCGGCCTTGGGTCAGAAGCTTATGAAGGGCGCCCGTAAGCTTAACGAGAATAACGGCAACTACGACGAAAACGGATACTTCAACGAGAACTGGGTCGCTGGTTACGCCATCAAGTTCCAGGGATGTCACCACATCTCTCAGTGGAACGACGAAGCCGAGGATGAGGAAGACGTTCGTATCGCTACCAAGCGTCTCGTTCGTTTCCGTCTCTGCCCCAACGATACCTGCAACAGCGATGATTCGCAAGGTTGCAGTTCGGGATACGGAGACTACATCATCGACCTCAACACTTACCTTTCCTACTATTTTGAGGCCATGCAAGACTACCAGGAATTCGAGTGTGAATACCTCGAGAACTATGCCTGTGGATGTAACAACAACAACAACGGCGGCAACGAAGAGTACTGCTTGTACGACTGTTACGCCGAACATAACATGGAAAACGTCTGTATGGACAACAACCCCTAC
>Ga0222719_10000421_pt1 | contig 41837 bp, 44 predicted proteins | sample C33_34DmetaG_FD_165039 | JGI IMG/M metagenome (GOLD analysis project Ga0222719, IMG submission 165039) | Estuarine water microbial communities from San Francisco Bay, California, United States - C33_34D | ecosystem: Environmental > Aquatic > Marine > Unclassified | place: USA: California... | reverse complement strand
GCACCCGTTGTAGTTGAATTAAAATTGATGACGCCTGCATTAATTCTGAGTGTAAATCCCTCGAATAATTTCTTATTGTCTGAAATAAGGCCTGCTGCCAAACCATATTTTGTATTATTTGCTTCTGCCACAGCATCATCAAAGGTGTCAGCAAAATATACCTGCAACATTGGACCAAAGTTTTCTTCATCATAAGATTTTTTCATGCCGGTAGTATTGATCAGGCTGGGTGTAACCAAGTTAAATGAACCTCTAACTTTACGAGCCTTCAGAATTGATTTAGCGCCGAGCTTGATTAGCTTATCTTGAAAAGCTAAAAATCCATCAGTGGCTTTGGGTGAGATTAATGGGCCGTAGTAAAGATTTGATTCATCTGCATAAGAAAGCGATTGAATTCTCTGCTTCAATTTTGCTAAGATTTTCTTGCCATTATTAGTATTGGGAAGAATCAGGCGACGAGCACAAGTACAACGTTGGCCTGATGAAATAAAGGCAGATTCAAAAATAAGATCTACTGCGGCATTAATTTTTTGAGTCGACCAAACCACCAGTGGATTATTGCCCCCTAATTCCAATGCCAGGATCTTCTCTGGGTAGTCAGCCATAATTTTATTAATTTGTTTGCCAACTTTGTAACTACCAGTGAAAAGCAATCCCTTGTTTAGAGGATGTTTGCAAAGACCTTGGACTATATCTTTGCCTCCATGAATCATATTAATCACACCAGCAGGCAATCCCGCTTTATCCCATAGCATCATCATGTACTCTGCAACCATAGGAGTCGATTCACTTGGCTTATAAATAATCGTATTTCCGGCAATAAGTGCTGGAGTTATATGCCCATTGGGTAAGTGCAAGGGAAAATTAAATGGTCCAACAACCGACATAACACCGTGAGATGCATGTTGAAGACTTGTCTGCATGACGCCCAAATTATTTCTTTCAGAGCCTGTGCGTTTTTTATATGCAAGAATTGAATTATTAAGCTTGGCCAGAGTGGCAGCAACCTCTGAAGCAGCGTCAGCATGAGTTTTGCCGGTTTCTGTTGAAATAAGCTTAATCATTGGCAACTTGTTCTTTTCAAGCAAAGCATAAAATTTTCTAATAATTTTTATTCTTGTTTGGATTGATTCAGCTGACCACCCATCATGACTCTTATAGGCAGCATGCATTGCTGCATTTAATTGAGAAGCATTAGCAAAATTACCCTCCCAAACTATTTCACCGGTAAAGGGGTTCATTGACTTAAATAGTTTACCTCTACCCGAAGTCCATTGATTTTGTATGTAAAGCATTAGTTGACCTGTGCAAGAGAGCCTGGCTTTAAATTCAAAGCTTTTGCTACTTTGGCTGAGATGAAAAGTTCCTTCTTGTCTTTATCAAAAGCATAATTTTCTTTGACCACAGCAAAATCATCAATGGATGGATTTGCAATAAAGCCAAAACGATCAAAATTAATATTTCTTTTGATCACAATCGGAAATAACTGTGCAGATTTGACCAAAGGGATATCTTTAATTTTTGCCTCCAAGCATGGCCCTCCATCTAAAACGTCGATCAAACCATTAGGTCTAAAGTTTTGTTTTCTTAACAGTGAATATGCTGGCATGGCATTGGGATGAGGTTTGCCAATAACTCTTTGTACTTTTTTTGGCATATGTTCGATGATAAATGGATATTTGGGAATAGATTCCATAATAAAATGATTGTCTATGTAACTAATTTCATCGGCTTTAAAAAAATCAAGATTAAAGAAAGTTTTACTAAATGAATTCCAAAAATAAGATTCGTCTTTAGCATTTTTAAATCCTCTAATTTCAACAAATAGCTTTGGATCAAAGCGTTGCTGATGAGCAGACATAAAAATGAATCTAGAAAAAGAAAGAAGTGAGCCTCGACCCTTCCCTCTGAAAGCTGGCTTGAGAAATAAAGTTCCTAGCTCGGAATATGGCTGCTTGCAAAGGTGAAGAAAAAGCACATCTAAGTCCTTAGTGAAATTGAGAGATTTAGATTCAAGCTGTGAAATAGACTTCTTAAAAAAAACTGAAGGCTTCTTCAATGAAACAGAGGTATATATAGCTGATAACCCAACTATGCGACCATTGTCTTCTAGCACGAATAAATAGCTATCTTGATTTGGTTTCTTAATTTTTTTATTTCTAGATTTCTCTGACCAAGCAATTCTTTCTTTAATCTCTTTGGGTGTTTTTGGCATGGTGGTCATGCCTTTGCCAGAATGCTTAACTAAATGCTCAACACTTTTAAAATCTGAATTTTTTACCAGCCTTACAACTTTCATAAAGTCATTATAACAACTATAGGCTCTTGGGAGTTGTGATTAGTATTCGATAAATTGCTATTTCAATTTACAAATAATTTCATTATAAAATTTTTCCATGCCCTCGATCTTTTGTTCTAGAGGTGCATCATTCATCATTCCATATAGCATCCATGGATATGTGGTCATGGTCGTGACACCTAAATCTTTCATTTGCCCAAAACCTTCGAGGCTAAAAGCATCCCAGCAACTAAAGCAAATAAATTCATAATTTTCTTTGGGAGGTAGCTCTTGTCTTTTTTCATTTAATTTTGCCATCAAGGCTTCGAGCTCACTTAAACTGTGCATATCTGAAATCCAGCCATCATGCCTTGCTGCCCTATTGAGAGCTGGCTCTGAAAAGCCGCCAACATAGATAGGAATATCTTTTTTTGGCGCAGGCAGCATCTCTAATTTTTTGAAATTAAAAAATTGACCTTTAAACTCAACCATCTCTCCAGACCAGAGCAATTTCATAATTTCAAGCATTTCATCAGCTCGGGCTCCTCTGCGTCGAAACTCTTGACCGCCTGCTTCAAATTCTTCTGGCATCCATCCCATGCCTATTCCCAAGTCAAACCTTCCATTGGAAACTGCATCAAGGGTGGATACTTCTTTGGCCACTCTAAGTGGATTTCTAGCCGGAAGAACATAGACGCTAGTATAGAATCTAATATTTTTCGTAGCCCCAGCAAGAAATGATAATGAATTTATGGGGTCTGGCCAATCGGTGCCCTGTTCCCACCTCACACTTCCATCATCAGTGTATGGATAAGGAACTGAAAAATTTTCTGGATGAATTAAATGATCTGAGACAGCAAGGAAATCGTACCCAATCTCATCAGCGGCTATACCCAATGGTTTTATTTCATCCATTGGTAACATTGATAGAGGTATTGCAAATTTCATATTCCCATAGCCCTGGTAACAAACCAAAAAGTTCCCATAGAGAATACTACAGCACCCGTAATATTATGAATAGAACTGTAATAAGACTGAGTAAAATAATGTTTTGCTAATACGAATAAGCCGAGTATTCCAAAAGCTACTGCTAACTGACCCAACTCAACTCCAAGATTAAAACTTAAGATTATCTGCCACAATCGATCTTGGGGAATGCCTACTTCTGCAATTGATGAAGCAAATCCTAGTCCATGAATTAATCCAAAAAATACAGTAATCATTAAGGGGATCCATGGAGAAGAATAATGATACGTTAGGCTTAAATAAATAGTTAGAAATAATGCTAAGCCTAATATGAGTAAAGGCTCTAGCACTCCAAATATTGCTAATGGAAATAGTGCAATAAATGCAAATATAAAATGTTTAATTCCCTTATCAAATTCATAATGATGCTTAAAAAACTTTTCAACAGCTAAAAGTAATATTGAAAATCCTATTAAAATCTCAACCATGTCTGAATGCACTCGCAAAACATTCATAGCACCAAGGCCAAGGGTTAAGCTATGCCCAATAGTAAATCCAGTAATAGCAATAACGAGGTTTCTACCTTGATATAACAGAATGAGGCCCAGCAAAAATGCTAGATGATCCCAGCCACTTAAAATATGCTCGATACCTGAAATTAAATAGCCCCAATAGGAGCTTTGATTTCTGTTGGGTTGAGATAAAGAATTGATCTGCCAAACATCGGTTTGACTTGCGAACATAAATTCAGGAATGGTTTCACCATCTATGACTCCCCTAGCAATATGGGTATGAGTAACGCCTAGGTCTTGAAATAAAGAAATTGAGACATTGGATGGTAATGTTGAACACTGAAAATCCCAATAAAATTTTAAAACGCCAGCAGCATTATTTTCATTGAACTCTACTGGTTGATTTAACTTACATGTATCTCCAAGAATAATTGCATCGCCCAAATAATTTGTAAAATCTTCATATGATTGAAATTTTATGCCTGGATTTAAAGCTTCAAAAATCCCCCTCTTAATTGTTCCCGTGATCCTTACCTCGACTCCACTTTCAAGATTGAGAAACTGAAACTTTGAATAAGACTCGCTACGATTATGAGCTTCCAGCGGCAACAAGAGCTGAACGATAAATAAAAGTAAAAGTTTTTTAAAGATCATTTGCCTTAACAACGTCATACCAATTTCTAAGATCTTCTAAATATTCGTCTAACAGCTCCTCCCCTTTGAATCGAATAAATTCTGACTCCACTTGCTGATAGATATCATTAAACTCAGGCGGGCTGGATATAATTTTTTGCAACGGCACCAATAAATGAAAATTCCCATCAAGCTCTATCAGGTCACTCACCTCACCTTCCTCCAGGTTCAATGCAATCTGAGTGAGAGAAGGTCCAATGTATTCCCTAATTTTCATTGCCGGCAGTAAAACATTAGGCAGACTAATAACTTCATTTTCAGCAAGCTGCTTTGCAGCAACAAGATCACCCTCAATAAGTAAGGCTCTAGCTTGATTGCCAGCAATCGTTTGATTGCTATTAAAGCTTAACTTTAAAAGTTGCAGCTTAGGGCTCGGTGTAAACAGATCCTTGTTAACGGAATAAAAGTCTTCAAGATCTTGCCTCGAAATGCGTAAATCATTTGTCTCAGCGATAATTGAGCCAATCATTTTTTGAATAATTGTGCTTCTAATCTCGGTATCATTCTCAATCATCCCAAGATCAATCCCTCGCTGAATCAATAACTCCTCATCGATCATTCTCTCGAGGATATTATCTGGATCTGAGTCTATTAATCCGGTTTTTCTTGATTGAGCAATTGATTCTAAATAAATCTCATACTTTTCTTTTGAAATTGCCCTTTCATCAATTTTAGCAACCCAATTTAGCTGAGAGACATCAATCTCTTTTACAAAACTTGAGCCTATAATTCCAATCGAGATGACTCCACCTAAAATGAGTAATGGATGAATTCCGAGCTTCCATTGAAAAATATTTTTGTGATTTGATGTTGGAGTCAAGGTCATCTTGATATGTTCGATATCATCCTCTAGATATACCTCTCCCTGAGGCACAAAACCAAAACCCTGATAGAAGTTTAGAAGTCTGTATTGCGCAGATAAACCTATCTCATAGTTTGCGTATTTAGATGCACAAAAGTCGATGGCCTCCTGAGTTAAAATCTTTCCAGCGCCTTCTCTTCTAATCTTTTCAGCAGTTAATACTCTGCCAATTTCTGGTCCCTCGTAACGTTTTCCAGGCTTTGCAACCCTTAGGTAACCCACCAGCTCATTGTTTTGATAGGCGAGCAAATGATCACAATCTTGATCTTTAAAATCAGCATCAATAAATGGGCAATCCTGCTCAACAACAAAGACTTGCTGACGAAGATTGAGCAATGCATACAATTCATCTTTTGTTAGCGCCGAGTAAGATTTCCATTTAATTTCCATCCGATGATTATATTTGTTTTATTCCGTATAATCTAAACTCAAAATTAGGAGTTCTGCATGAGTGAGTTATACAACATAAGCGTTAAGGACATTGAATTAAATTCAGTGGATTTGAGCAACTATCAAGGAAAAACACTATTAATTGTGAATGTAGCTAGTAAATGTGGGTTTACTCCTCAATACAAAGATCTTCAAAGTCTCTATGAAAAATATAAAGATCAAGGCTTGGAAGTGCTGGGCTTTCCATGCAATCAATTTGGTGCCCAAGAAGCTGGAACTAATGAAGAGATTCAATCATTCTGCGATCTCACATTCAATGTCTCATTTAAGATGTTTGATAAAATTGAGGTTAATGGTTCAAATGCCAGCCCTTTATTTAAATATCTCAAGCATGAGTCTCCTGGAATTCTCGGCACAGAGGCAGTCAAATGGAATTTCACTAAGTTTCTTGTTAACAAAGACGGTCAAGTGGTTAAAAGATTTGCTCCCAAAGATGGGGAGTCAGCAATTGAATCTGAGTTACAAAAAATTCTCTAACCTAAATCTTTAAACTCATTAGCAAAGCATCCTCTTTTGGGAACCCACTATAATAATCTGGTCGAATGGCATCTTTATGGAATCCTCTTTTTTCATATAAATTTATTGCTGGCAAATTAGAAACTCTCACCTCAAGGGAAATCATCTTCACTCCAATTGTTTTATTTTGAAGGATGATTTGTTGTAGCAGTTTATCTCCAAGACCCTTGCCTTGATGAGCTGGATCGATAGCAATGTTTAATAAATGTGATTCAGGAATTATTGGGGAATAGATAGCGAATCCTAAAATATCATTCTCTTTGTGCATAACTGCTGAATAATGGCCAACTTCCATTGAGGATAGAAATTGTGCTTTTGACCATGGCATTTGATTCGTCTTATTTTCTATTTCTACAATAGCTGAAACATCATCTATGCAGGCAGGCCTAATCAAAGCAATCATTTAGGTTGATTTCAAAGGCTTGAGTTTACTCCAAAGCTCCTTCTTTAGGTCTGGATTTAATAGCATTTCCTCTAGGGTCGGTGAAACAATTAAGTCTAGCCCATCAACCAAGTTCTCTAACTCACAAAATGCTAATGTAGCCTTAAGATCAGAAGATCCTTGAAAATCATTTTTATTAAAGGGTTTTTGTGATGAAGCAGTTACAGCCCCTTGAGAGACTGGTTTGCTAGGGCCACGAATTGCTCCAATAATAGCTTCAAGTAACTTTATCTCTTTTTCTGGGTATTCATCTACAGAATTAGCATGTAATGTTAGAATATTGTCCTTTTGAAAGAAGTAGATGTTGATTTCATCATTTATAGAAGGATTTTTTGCATCCTCAAATAGAGGAATGCCAATTTTAGAAAGAATATACTGAGATTTATTTGATAGCATCACAAAAGCAATCATGAAAGATTTAATAAAAAAATACAAACCTTTTGAGCCTATTCCCCTAAAGGAAAGAAATTGGCCAAATAAAGTTATTCAATCAGCACCCAGATGGTGCTCTGTTGATCTGCGCGATGGAAATCAAGCTCTCATTGAACCAATGGGTCATGAAAGAAAAAAACGAATGTTTAAACTGCTTTGTGATCTTGGGTTTAAAGAAATTGAAGTGGGTTTCCCAGCAGCTTCTGAAACAGATTTTGAATTTGTTCGATGGCTAATAGAGGAGAAAAAAATACCTTCAGATGTCACAATCCAAGTCCTAACTCAGGCACGCGATCATATAATTGAAAGGACTTTTGAGTCTCTTGAAGGGGCCTCTCAAGCTATTGTTCATTTTTATAATTCAACATCTACCCTACAAAGAAAAGTTGTCTTTGATCAAGACAAAGAAGGCATAAAAAAAATAGCAACCGATGGCGCATTGCTGGTCAAAACACTAGCATTAGCTAGTCCCGAAACAAAATGGTCTTTTGAATACTCTCCGGAGAGTTTTACTGGCACAGAACTAGATTATGCAGCTGAAGTTTGTGATGCTGTGGTAGACATTTTAAAAGATGTTTCATCTGAAAAAATCATCATCAATCTTCCCGCAACTGTTGAGATGGCAACGCCAAATATCTACGGTGATCAGATAGAGTGGATGAATGAAAACTTAAAAAATCGCGAGAGTATTTCCTTATCATTGCATCCCCATAATGATCGTGGGACGGCAGTTGCAGCCTCTGAGTTTGGCCTTATGGCTGGCGCTGATAGAGTTGAAGGCACTTTATTTGGGAATGGTGAGAGAACTGGTAACGTTGACATAGTAACAATTGCGCTTAATTTACTCACTCAGGGAATAGATCCAGAGCTTAATTTCTCAGATATTAACGCGGTCATAAGAGAGGCGGAGTATTGTAATCAACTACCGGTTCATCCAAGGCATCCTTATGCAGGAGATCTTGTGTTCACGGCTTTTTCTGGATCTCATCAAGATGCGATAAAAAAAGGCTTAAATGCTCTTGAGAAGTCAAACAAGCCAGAATGGGAAGTCCCCTATTTACCAATTGATCCAGCAGACCTTGGAAGATCTTATGAGGCAGTTGTAAGAATAAATTCACAGTCAGGTAAAGGTGGAATAGCATTTATTCTTGAAAAAGATCACGGGGTATCTCTTCCTCGAAGACTGCAAATCAATCTGAGTGAAAAAGTTCAAAAAGTTGCAGATGAGACTGGTAAAGAGGTCATGTCTAGAGATATATGGAAAGTGTTTGAAAAAAACTACATTGCTTTTCCGGGAAAGCTCGAGCTAATTAATTACGCTCTTTCCTCAACAGAGGATTCCTCAGGAATTACTTCAGATAAAGTGGAAATTACATTAAAAGTTGAGAAAGATGAAGTTAGTCTTGTAGGCGTTGGTGGAGGCCCTATTGAAGCTTTTGTATCTGCGGTCAATAATCATTTTTCAACATCAATTACTGTGTCTGATTACCATCAACATTCAGTGACCTCGGGCGCTGATGCAAAAGCTGCCGCTTTCATTGAGTTAACTCTTGAAGGCAAAAATGAGTGGGGAGCCGGCATAGATGGCAACACTGTGAAGGCCTCTTTCCAGGCCATTGTAGCCGGATTAAATAAACTGATTACTTAAAGTCAGGCTCACGCTTTTCTAGGAAAGCTGTAACTCCTTCCATGTTTTCCGCAGACCCAAAAATATTATTTTGTGCCTCTGCCTCTGCCTTAAAGGTTTCTTCGTATGTTTGAGTTAATGCGTCGTTCATCAGTTTTTTTGTTAATGATAGTGCTTGTGGGGACCTCTTGGCTAAATGTTCAGCCCATTTTTTTGTTTCAGCAGTCAAATCATCTAATTCCACTACTTTGTTAGCTATACCCATGGTCAAACAATCAGCAGAAGATATTTTCTTTGCTTCAATTGCATATTCTAAAGCACGTGCATAACCAATGGCTCTTGTAAGAAGGAAGCTGAGCCCACCATCGGGAACTAAAGCAATATTGCTAAACACAGACATAATGTATGCATCTTTAGCCATAATTCTTAGATCACAGGCCATGGCCAATGCAGCCCCAATACCTGCAGCAGCTCCATTAACTGAGCCAATGACTGGTTTTGGCATTTCAATAATATTCTTTAAAAATGGGTGGTAACCTCTTAATAAAGCATCCTTTGTATCTGACCAGGATGCCTCTCTTTCAGTTAAATCGGCACCAGCAGAAAAACCTCTACCCTCTCCGGTTATGACCAATACTCTAATCTGAGAATCATTTTTTACTATTTCAGTTGCATCCCCCATATCCCAAATAAGCTGCTCATTAAATGCATTCATCATTTTTGGACGATTAATCGTAATAGTAGCAACCCTATTTTCAATATTTAAACTTATAGTTTCATAACTCATATTTCTCTCCGAATTGATTGATTATTTCTTATTTAAGACCAAATCGCCATCACAAAAAGTTAAAAAAGCACCTTTTTGATCATTGTCAGCTCTCGACCAATGAACCTGGGTTTTTGCACTAGGATTAGAAAAAATAAAAGCTTTTAAAATTTCGCCAATGATTTTTTTATTTGGCATAGCCACATTATTGGCTTTGATCCAATATCTAATAACTTCTGTGCAAGTGTCTTCCTCAAGATCAAGCAAAAACATCCTTTGCAATTTGGACCCTTTCATCTTTTTACCAAATTGCTTATCAAGCAAAAAATCATGAGCTTTTTTGTGCTTTGAAACTAGCTCAGCTGTTTGTTGAATTTGTAAACTTGCATTAGGCCAACGATTTGAAGCCATCTTGAGCACTTCATTGCGAATATAGTTTCGATCCTGGTTATCTTCAAAATTAGTATCATCAGTAATAAATTCAATTTCGTTAAGAGATAAATATTCAGAAAGATCGGCTTTAGCATAACCTAGCCATGGTCTTAAAATAATGCCTTTTCCTAAAGTACGTTTTTTCATGGGCCCTTGGAGGCCATCTAAACCTGTTCCTCTAAACAGTCTAAATAAAATTGTTTCGGCTACATCATCTGCATGATGAGCCATTAATAACTGATCATTAGGTTGAAGAGTGTCTTTAAAAATTTTATATCTCGCATTTCTTGCGGCTGATTCAAGGCCTGATTTTTTTTCGTTTATATTCACAACATGACTCTGATAAGCAATATTTCTCTCCTTACAAAATATCTTGCAATGATTCTCCCATAAATCTGAATGCTTATTTAATGAGTGATTTATGTGGATAGCAGAAAGGCTTCCTTGCAGCAATCCTTGCTGATTGAGCTCATGACAAAAATGCAAAAGTGCAGAAGAATCTCCGCCGCCACTAAAGGCTACAATTATATTTTTATTAGGATCAACTAGATCAAAAAAATTTTTTGGATCAAACAAACTCAGGCACCAATTTTAAGCAAGCGCTGATAACGTCTTTGAAGTAACTCCTCTGGAGAGAATTTTGATAGCTCTGCTATGTTTGTTAATAAGGATGATTTAATGTTTGCTGAAACCGCATCATAATCTTGATGCGCTCCACCAATTGGCTCCACAATAATCTCATCAACGATACCTATATTTTTTAAATCGCTTGCTCCAACTTTCATGGCTTCCGCAGCTTCCGGAGCTTTATCTGAGTCTCGCCAAACTATTGAAGCGCATGCTTCGGGAGAAGCAACAGAATAGGTACCATATTCTAATATAGCAATATGATCACCCACGCCCAGTGCTAAGGCTCCTCCTGAGCCTCCCTCGCCAGAAACTACAACTAAGATTTTAGTTTTTAAGCTAGACATAACAGCAAGATTTCTGGCAATTGCCTCACTCTGCCCTCTTTCTTCACCCTCTACACCTGGGTATGCCCCAGCTGTGTCAATGAAAGTGATAACAGGCATATTAAATCGCTCGGCAAGCTGCATCAATCGCTTAGCTTTTCTATAACCTTCTGGCTGAGGCATCCCAAAGTTTCTTTTAACTTTTTCATCAGTATCTCGACCTTTTTCATGTCCAATGATCATGACCGGCATGCCTTCTAATTTTGCAATGCCCCCAACCAATGAGGCATCATCACCAAACTGACGATCTCCATGCAGCTCCTCAAATTCATCAAAGATTCTTTCAATAAAATCTAGTGTATGGGGCCTGTTAGGATGTCTTGCAACCTGAACTTTTTGCCAAGTAGACAACTTAGAATAAATTTTCTTTGTTAATGCAGCTTGCTCAGACTTTAACTTATCTATCTGAGGCAAAAGCTCAGGATTATCTGAGGCAGCTAATTGCAATGCTTCAATCTTCTCTGCAACTTCTGCTATAGGTTTTTCAAAATCTAAAATATTAATACTCATTTGTTTAATTTAATCGCCCCATCGCCAAACATATCCTTTAGTATTTTGATATTTTCTGACGTAGGCATAAGTTTAAATTCATCGCCAAGCTCTATTATAGCCTCAGAGTCCTCATGTAGAATTTTTAAATGTATTTTGCAATTCCCATGCTTCCAGAAATCTCCATTCAAATTTTTTAAATTTGCCATATTCGATTGAATCGAATCATTCGGTAAATTTCTTGCATCTATCATTATGGATTTATTGCCTTGGCTCATTTGCGATTCCAAAGAAGATACCGATCCCACTTTCATCTTGTACATTCTCCGATTTAATTCCTTGGACTTATAGTCATCAATCTCAACTGAACCAGCAAAAATAAGAATAGAGTTGGCTTTCAATAATAAATGATGTTTCTCAAGAATATCTGTACTGATGGTTCCTTCCATGGTTCCTGTGCCGTCGTCAAAACTGATAAAAGCAATTTGTTTGTTTGAGCGATCCCTGATCTGCCTATATGAATTTAATAAACCAACTATCTTTACTCGGCTCATATCATCCGTTACTTGGCTGATTGTATGAGATCTTAAATTTTCGACCATGCCCTCAATTGCAATGACTGGATGGCCTGAAAAATAATACCCAAGCGCATCTCTCTCAAAATTTAATAAATCCTCTTTTGATAAATCTTTCACACTTACATATTTCTCGTAAGGATCAAATGTTTCGTCCATTGAGGCAAATAGATCGGATGTTCCCGCCATTTGGGCGCTATTTTTTTGCCCTTCTCTGAGCATATCTTCCATGCAAGCCAATGCGATAGACCTAGATGGTGCTAATTCATCAAAAGCTCCTGCTTTAGTTAAAGCTTCAATAGATTTTTTTCCACCCAATCGAATATTTACTTTTTTTGTAAGATCAAAAAGATCTTTAAAAGAATGGTTTTTTCTTACTTCAATTACATGATCAATGAAAGAATCTGCTACTCCTTTGATTGCTCCCAAGCCATATTTAATATGAAGATCTGCATTAACATTAAAGTGCTTGTTGCTAGTCTTAATATTAGGAGTTAGTACCTTAATTTTCATCTCCTTACACTCGTTAATAAGAGTATTGATCTTATCGGTGTTGCCTAATTCTGTTGATAGAACTGCCGCCATAAAGTGCTCAGGAAAATATGTCTTCAAGTATGCAGTTTGATATGAAAGCATTGCATAAGCTGCTGAATGAGACTTGTTGAAACCATAACCAGCAAACTTTTCAATCAGGTCAAATATTTTCTCAGCAGTAGCTTTTTTAATATCATTTTGAGAGCAGCCATCAACAAATATTTGCCTTTGTTGCTCCATCTCTTCCACTTTTTTCTTGCCCATTGCTCTTCGAAGAATATCAGCCTGACCAAGAGAATAGCCAGCCAAAACCTGAGCAGCTTGCATAACCTGCTCCTGATACAAGATTACTCCATAGGTCTCTGATAATACTGGTGCAAGTAATTCATGAGGAAAGGTAACCTTACTCTTACCATGTTTTCTATCAACAAACTCATCATGCATTCCTGATTCCAAGGGGCCAGGTCTGTATAAAGCAAGCAAAGCAACAATCTCTTCAAATTTAGTTGGCTTCAATCGACGAATCAGCTCTCTCATACCGGTTGACTCGAGCTGGAATACAGCTGTTGTTCTTCCCGAAGCAAGCAAATCAAAAACCTTAGGATCATCCAAGGTAAGAGAATTAAGGTCTAGAATTTTTTCGTTTTTTTCTTTTAATGACTCATTGATTGTTTTTACAGCTCTATCTATAACTGTAAGAGTTCTTAAGCCGAGAAAGTCAAACTTAACCAACCCGATAGTCTCAACATCATCTTTATCAAATTGAGTCATGAGTGAGTTGGATTGAGGATCAAAATAAGTTGGACAAAAATCTGCAATAGATCCAGGAGCTATTACTATTCCACCAGCATGCTTGCCAACGTTCCTAGCTATACCTTCAAGTTTATAAGCTAAGTCTATGATCTCTGAGACCTCTTCTTCGTCCTGAATCATCTTTTTAAATATAGGTTGAGAACTAATAGCTTTTTCCAGAGTCATTCCTGGAATAAAAGGGATCATCTTAGAAATTCGATCACCCAATGCATAAGGTTTACCTAAAGCCCTTGCCACATCTCTTACAACAGCTCGAGCTGCCATAGTACCAAATGTTGCAATCTGAGATACCGCAGATTTTCCATATTTCTGCCCAACATAATCAATGACCATATCTCTTTTATCCATACAAAAATCGATATCAAAATCTGGCATTGATATTCTTTCAGGATTAATAAATCTTTCAAAAAGAAGATTATGCTCAATTGGATCAAGAGCTGTTATTCCAAGAGCATATGCAACCAAGGAGCCAGCCCCTGATCCTCTGCCTGGCCCAACAGGAACATCATTATCTTTAGACCATTGAATAAAATCTGCAACAATTAAAAAATAACTAGAGAATCCAGTTGCATGAATCTGTGTTAACTCATAATCCAAACGTTTTTGATATATCTCCTGTTTATCTTGAGCGTATGATTCTATGATTTCATCAAGCTTAGTCTTGGAAAGCTCTGATAAAAAAGAATTAAAATCATGCTCCTTAGGCACTGGATATTCCGGGAGGAAATATTGATCTGTTGTCAGGGTTACATTACATTTTTGAGCTATTGCTAGAGTATTAGTTATTAAAGTATCAGGATCGCAATCACCAAATAGATTAGACATATCCTTTGTAGATTTAAAATATTGCTCAGGAGTAAAAAGCTTTTCTCGATTTGAATCATTCAAAGTCTTACCGGTATTAATACAAACTTTGGTTTCATGAATATCAAAATCTTCTTTTTGAGAGAACATTGCGTCATTAGATGCGATGACGGGAATAAGGAATTCGGATGCCAGCGGCACAATACATTGAATAAACTCTTCCTCAAAATTTCTGCCTACCCTTTGAAGTTCAATACAAAAATCATCCTTAAAAATCTCTTGAAAAGACATCAATTCAGTTTTTAGATCCTGATTTTTATTATGTTTAGCTAGATTGAAAATATTTGATGAAGGGCCTCCGGCAATCACTATGATATTTCCCGCACAATTACTTAAATCTTCAAAAGTTATAGAGATATAACCATTTTCTTGCTGCAGCTGAGATTTTGAAATAATACTCATTAAAGACCTTAGCCCAGCATTATTTTTTGCAAGACATAGAATCTCTCCCGATTCTCCAGAATGGGATTTTAAATTAAGAGTGGTTCCTGCAATAGGTTTAATGCCTGCAGCTTCTGCCTTCTTAAAAAATTTGACCATGCCAAACATATTGTTTAAATCAGTCAAGGCCACTGCTGGCATATTTAATTTCTGTGAATTTTCAATGATCTCATTGATTCTTAGCAATCCTCTAGAAATACTAAACTCCGAGGAGACCCTGAGATGAACAAAGGAAGGTTGCGTCATCAAACAATCACTCCCTTAAATGATTGACGATGAAAGGATGTATATCCTGATTTCCGAAGAGCAGCTAAATGATGAGCGGTTCCATAACCTTTATTTTTTGCAAAATCATAAATTGGAAATTTTTTATCAAGCTTTTTCATGAAATCATCTCTATGTACTTTAGCAATAATTGAGGCTGCTGAAATTTCTGAAATTAGCTTATCACCTCCAATAATTGCCTTACAATTTACTTCAACATTTGGAGTAAATTTTCCATCAACATAAACTAAATCTGGTGTGATGGGTAAATTCATTATAGCCTCTTGCATGGCAAGCAACGTTGCTTGATGAATATTTATCTCGTCAATTTTATCATTTGAGATGCTAGCAAAACTATAAATAGATTGTTCTTTAATTATTTCAGATAAAATTTCTCTTCTAGAGGGAGAAATCTCCTTTGAATCTTTTAATTCTGAAATAGGATTCTTTAAAATCACAGCTGCAGCTGTAACTGGACCAGCCAGAGATCCTCTGCCAACCTCATCGACTCCAGCAACAATCACAATAGATTATCTATTGCGCCAGCAGCCACCTCAAAACCTTCTCCAAGCATAGAATCATTAATCTGAGATAGATAAGACTGATATTTTTCGGGTTCAGATGATATTTTAGAAAAACTATTAACAATGGCTTCAGACGTTAAGTCACGCTGAATTAACTCAGGGAAAATGTGGTCCTGCAAGAGCAGATTTGGCAATCCAACAAAAGGGGTTCTAAGCAATCTGCTCAAAATAGCATAATTTAGCTTATTGGTTTTGTAGCAAATAATAGGTACAGACCCCAAAACTGCTGCTTCTAGCGAAGCTGTACCCGAAGTAACTATAGAAATCGAAGATAATGAAAGAAAATCTTGAGCAGAATCAATAGATAGTTTGTATGGGATTTCATTAATACCTTTTGTTGATTCAATCATCTCGGCTAATTTTTTGTTTGCAGCTGGTATTAAAAAAAATGTATTAGCATTGATATTTAGAAGTTTTTTTGCTGCATCGAGATAAACTGGCATCAACTGAGAAATTTCACTGACTCTACTTCCAGGCAAAATACTAATAAAATCCCTTGAAGCATGCAAGCTATGTTTTTTGATTACTTCATCATTGTTTTGCGGTCTCAGCGAACTAAATGGATGACCTAAAAAAAAGCTTTGCATATTTTTTTGATCATAAAAATCACATTCAAACTTAAATAAGCACATGGTTAAATCTACATAAGCCTGTATAGATTTAATCCTATTTTCTCTCCATCCCCACACAGATGGACTCACCACCTGAATTGTCTTAATGTTCCTTAGCTTGAGCTTCTTATGAAAAAACATATTGAAATCAGGCGAGTCAACTCCAATGAAAATATCGATATCATTAGAAATAAAAAGATTTAATAATTTTTTTCTAATTGAAAGAATTTTTGGAAGATTAATTAATGGATCAATAAGACCCATTACATGGAGATCTTGATAGTCAATTTCTGAGGGTGTAACAATGTTATTAGAAGTAACTTCAGGCCCACCAAGGCCATACAAATCTAGATCAAAGATATCTTGCAGAGATTCAATCAGTTTGGATCCCAGCCTATCCCCTGAGTGCTCGGCAGCAATGATGCCTACTTTTATCTTCCTTTTTGACACCTATCGAAGTAAGCCTCTTTTAGATCTTTCAACTGAGGAAATAAAAGTTGTAAGTGCCGGATTATTGTCTTGATTCAATGCGTGTAATTTTTTAACTGCATCTTCAAGAGAGTAGCCTTTTCTATAAATAATACGATAGGCTTTTTTAACCAAGTTAACGGAATCATTATCAAAATTATTTCTCTGCATTCCAACTGTATTCAGGCCTATTGGTCTAGCTGGATTGGCTGCAACTTTAACAAATGCTGGTACATCCATGGTAATTAATGTATTCAAGCCTGTGAATGAATAGTCTCCTAAGGAGCAGAATTGATGCACTAGAGTAACGGCACCAAGAACTACATTATTGCCAACTGTCACATGTCCAGCTAATCCGGCTGTATTTGCAAATACATTTGCATTGCCAACCACGCAATCATGGGCTATGTGAGAATAAGCCATAAATAAATTTCCATCACCGATAACTGTCTTAGACTTATCTTGAACTGTACCGCGATGGACTGTAACACCTTCTCGAAAAATATTATTTTTACCAATTTCTAGGGTAGTTGCTTCACCACTATATTTTTTATCAGGAGTATCTTCCCCAATAGTAGAAAATTGATAAAAGATATTACCTTCCCTGATCCTAGTTGGTCCTTTAATAACAACGTGAGAATGAAGAATGCAATTCGGGCCTATTTCGACATCAGGTCCAATGACGCAAAAAGGGCCAATTGTGACTGATTGATCGATTTTTGCCGAAGGATCTATAACAGAATTATTCATATTTACTTAGGTCGATCTGCGCAAAGTATGGACGCCTCACAAACATTTTTTCCGTCTACTTCTGCCTTGCAATTAAATTTCCAAATTCCTCTTTTTTCAGAGGATATACTTGCATACAGATCAATTGTTTCACCGGGGCTTACAGGATTTTTAAATCTTACTTTATCAACTCCAACCAAATAATAAATACTGCCTTTATCAGGGGTCTTGCCCATGGTTAAAAATCCTAGAATTCCAGCAGCCTGCCCAAGGGCCTCAATAATTAGAACACCGGGCATGACAGGTCTATTAGGAAAATGTCCGTTAAAGAAATCTTCGTTAATTGAAACATTCTTTTGTGCATGGATAGTTTTACCCAATTCAACTGAAACAATTTTATCTACAAACAAAAACGGATGTCTATGTGGCAAGAGTTTTAGTATATCTGAGAATTCATAGCTCATTTGGGTTTCCTTTGCTTGATAAAGACTGAGGACTTGGCCCAATCTTTTTGTTCTTGTGCAGGCATTATACCGACATAATTTCCAGCCTTATCAATACTTTTTGTAATAAGGGTATGAGCACCAATTAGAACATTATCAGCAATCTTTAAATGACCAAGAATTCCAGATAGGCCTCCCATTTGAAGGTTTTTTCCTATGGTTGTTGAGCCAGCTATAGCGCAAGATGCTGCAATTGCAGAATTCTCACCCAAAATCACATTGTGGGCAATATGGACTTGGTTATCAAGCTTCACTCCATTGTGTATTTCAGTGTTATCTATAGCTCCTCTATCAATAGTACATCCTGCTCCAATCTCAACATAATCACCAACTATCAATTTTCCTAATTGCTCTATTTTGATATATCCATCTTTTTGAGGAGCATACCCAAAACCATCTGAGCCAAGTATCGAATTGAAATGAATAATGGCATTCTCACCAATTTCAACATTCATGACCAAGGAAGAGTTTGCATGAATGATGGAATTTTTGCCTATTTTGCATTCGGGGCCTATGTAAACATTGGGGCCGATTGCAACAGTCTCATGAACTTCAGCAGATTCATGAATAAAATATGAAATTGATTTGTCAGTATATGGGTTGCTATGTTTTGCAAATAGTGCAGAAATTATTGCATAGGCAGCATATGGGTCATCCACAATAATTCCTGGAGTTCGAAGCTCTTTAGATAGCTCAGGGCTAATAATTACTGCTGAGGCAGATGAGTCAATGAGAAATTTATTGTATTTTGGGTTTGCTAAAAAAGAAATGCATCCAGAGGATGCATTTTGAATGGTAGCAATTGAATTGATAACAAGCTTTGGATCACCTACCAGCTCGCCTTTAACTTTATCAGCTAAGTCTTTAAGGCTATACGATGGCCCAGACAAGCTTAGTCGTTGTCTTCGCCATTAGCTGCGGCAACATCAAGCATTGATGTGACATCATCAGTAAGATCAAGGGCCGTATCAGCAAATAAAACATTTTCCCTTCCAAGAAGCAACTTGACTTCTTTAGCGGCGATTAATTCAGAGAGGATCTTCTGTAGAGAGGGATTTAAATCTCTAAATACTTTATCAGCAGTTTCGCTTTGTTTTGCTTGAACCTTACCAACAATAAATTCTATATCTTTGCCTTTTTCTTGGATGTCTCTTTGCATATCGGTGATTTCTTCTTGTGAAAGTGTTTCTGCGTCTTTTTGCAGTTTTTCAGCTAAGGCTTGACGTTCAGTTTGAAGTAGCGTTGCTCGCTCAATATTTGATGCATATTCAGTTTCCTCTTCTAGGGCCTTAAAAGCATCTTGGGCTACTTGAGTTGCTAAGACGGCGTTACGCATGTCAATAACTGCAACACCTTCCACAGCAAATGCTGGAAATGAAGCAAGTAACGCTGCAATCAATAGTGGTATAAATAGTAATTTTTTCATTTTAAGTTCCTCACCCTGTAATGGTTGGTTTATTTTATAGCAATTCAAATAAAAAACACTACCTAATAGCCTAAAAGACAGTGCCGATAGTAAATTGAAATTCTTCAGTCTTATCGAAAGGTCCATCATTAAATGGTTGAGAAAAACTGAAGCTCATGGGGCCAAATCCAGTAATCCAAGTTACCCCTACACCTATTGAATATCTCAATTCATCAACAGAAGGTTCAAAACAGTTAATTTGGTAATCCTGACAATCTGTTGAAAAGACATTTCCAAAATCTAAAAAGAATGCTGAGCGCATAGATCGTTGATCTTCAATTATAGGTAATTTAAAAATAAGTTGTAAGCTACCCTCAATTAGGAAATTTCCTCCGATTGGGTCTCTTGCTTGTTGGTAAAGATATGGGTTCTGCCCAATCACATCAGGAGTTCCATCAAAATCAGTGTCAATAAGTAACGGGCATTCTTCAGTCTCTGGATTAAAATTGTAGCAAGGAGATGGCGTAACTCTTGGTCCAAGTGTATTTGATTCAAAACCTCTTATAGACCTTGGCCCTCCAGAATAAAAGTTTTCAAAAAAAGGTGTCTTTTTTGTATCTCCATATGTATCTATATATCCAAGCTCTCCATTGAAACCAAAGACTAGGTTTGCAAATCCGATTGGACGATAAAATTTTTGACGAATATTTGTTTTAAAATAAGTAAGATCGCTTCCAGGAACAGTTGCTTGCAGCATTACATCAGTTGAAGAGCCGTAGGTAGGAAACATTCCTCGATTTAAGGTAATTCTTGACCAAACGGCTTGAGCTTTCAAAACATCAAATATTGTTCCTTCTGAGGCTAAAAAATCTGAAATTTCTCTTGAGGGTAATGATCCGGGATCTATATCGGTATTATCAAAGTTTAGATTTAGTCCAATTCTTTGAGTATCACTAATTGGATAACCGAATTGCACTCCAGCACCTTGTGAATTTGTCAGATAGTTAGCTACATTAAATTCGCCATAATCAGTTTCTCTAAAATAAAGACTGTAACCCCTGCTTACTCCATCCATTGTGAAATAAGGGTCAAAAAAAGAAATGTTGTAAGACTCTTGATAGATACTTTTATTTACACCTAATATGAACCTATTACCAGTACCAAGGAAATTATTGTCTGACAGGTTAAGGCCTAGATTCATCCCAAAATCACTATAGCCAATGGAACCTCCAACAGAAGAGGTGCTTTCTTCCTCAACTGAAAATTCTATATCAACTTGATCTTCTGAGCCGGCTACAGGAATTGTTTCAACGTTCACCTCTTTAAAAAAACCCAGCCTCTCTAAACGAACCTTTGAGGCCTCAATAAGGTTATCTGAAGCCCAAGCACCCTCAAACTGTCGCATCTCTCTTCTTAAAACTTCATCATTTGTTAGATAATTGCCAGTAAACTGAATTTTTCTTGCATAAGTTCTATTGCCTGGCTGCACAACAAAAAGAAGTGAAACAGTTTGATTTTCTTCATTTATCTCTGGATTTCCTGCTACCTCTGCAAAGGTATATCCCTCATTCCCAAGGAGATTAACTAAATATTCTTCTATTTGTGTGATCTGAGCTTGAGAATAAATTTGATCTTTTTGGCTTTCCATTATCGGAAGATACATCTCTTCATTCAAAGGCATTTCACCAATTACTGTGACATCATCAATCTTATACTGAACTCCTTCGCTGATGCTTAATGTAATAAATACATCCTCTTTATTCTTGGAAATAGAAACTTGAGAAGATTCAATGGAAAATTTTAAGTATCCTCTATCAAGATAATAAGATTCTAAATTTTCAATATCCCCTTCAAGCTTTTCTCTAGAGTACTTATCTTTATTTGATAAAAATGCGTACCATTTTCCTTCCTTAAGCTCAAAACCTTCCAATAACTCATCGTCAGAAAATATTTCATTTCCAATAATATTTACTTTTTTGATGGTGGCACTTTCGCCTTCATCAATAATAATTTTTAAGTTGATAGTATTTCTTGGCATGGCAGTTGTCTCAACTTCAACGCCAGCTCCATACCTTCCTTGTGATGAATATTGGCGAACCAGCTCACTTTTCATACCGTTTAAAGTAGAGCGTTTATATACCTGCCCTTGAGAAATACCTGCGCCCTCAAGACCTTTAAGTAAATCCTCTGATTTCAATGCTTTATTTCCCTCTAACTCTATCAAGGCAACAGACGGTCTCTCTAAAACACTTAAAATCAGGGCATTGCCATCTTTGGCAATTTGAATATCATTGAATTGACCGGTAGAAAAAAGCGCTCTTGTAATATCAGATATTTTTTCTTTGTTCATTGTGTCGCCTACACTGACCGGAATAGCTGTAAAAATGCTGCCAATTGAAACTCTTTGAAGGCCAATAATTCTAATATCAGTAATCAAAAAATCTTCAAATGCTGATGCAGAGAGGGAAAAAAATATGAAAAAATATATTACAAATTTTTTCATATGAGTGACTTAGAAAAATTTAGAGATGTCATTATAAATTGCGAATATCATCAGCGCCCCAACAGCAACCCAGCCAAACATAAAAAATAAATTTTCTATTTTTTCAGGCATTGGTGAACCTCTGACAGCCTCCACACCTAGCATGACCAATTGACCTCCATCCAAAACTGGTATTGGAAGAAGGTTCAATACGCCCAAACTTATGCTCAAGAGCGCCATTAGGTATAAAAATGGAAGCAATCCTGCATTAGCAGTGTCTCCTGCCATTTTCACAATACCAATTGGACCGCTGAGGTTTTGAGTACCTAAGTCTCTTGTGATCATTTTGCCAACAAAGGTTAATGTTTTATAACTTAAGTTATATGTTTCATAGGCTCCTTTGGAGAATGATTCAAAAATTGATTTTTTTAATCCAGGCATAATTCCTATAAATTTTTCTTCAAGACCATCAGCATTTTTTCTGATACCCAAAGGAATATTTAAATACTCAATTTGATTTTTCCTTTCTACTTTTAAATTAATGTCCGTTCCTTGATAGTTTGTTAAAAAAGTCTGGAGATCATCAAATGACTTGATTAATTGGCTATTAACTTCAAGAATTCGATCATTCACTTTTAGGCCATTTGCATAGGCAGCGGAACTTTTGTCAATTGCACCAACTGTGGGTTGAAGTTTCATTGACAAATTAAAGCCCATAAAATTTTCAGGTGCGTTTTGCTCATCTAGATTCGAAAGATAATTCTCCACAGGGATGGATACTTTAACTTCAGACCTATCTACACCTCTTGAAAAAATAAAATCGATCATCCCAGTTGTGCCGGATAAGGATAAAAGCTCCAGCCTAATATCCTGCAGGCTGTTTACCATCTTATTATTTATACCAATCAGAACATCACCATTTTTAAGAGAAGAGTTTTGTTGTATGTATGCAGATGAGATATTAGATACCTCAGGAATAAACTGACGTTCAACCGAATTTGCAAAAATTAAAGAAAGAATCCCAATAGCCAGTATAAAGTTAGCAGCAGGACCAGCTAGCATTACAAGAGCTCTTTGCCATCTTGGCTTGCTTTCAAAGGTATTTTCATTTTGCTCAGGGGTTAAAGGCTGCATCAAGTCTAGTTCCTGTTCAACAGCTTTTTCAGTATGGAAGGCCACATATCCGCCCAATGGAAGAGCTGATATAGCAAATTCAGTTCCATGTTTGTCTAGTTTTTTGTAGATAACTGGCCCCATACCTATTGAAAACCGATAGATGTGAATATTGCACATCCTTCCAATAATAAAGTGTCCAAATTCATGTATGGCAATAAGAACACCCAGTAATACAATTGCTGAAAGTAGATAAATCATAGTTTTGAAAAATTTAGTGTAAGGATTTTATCACCTTATCTGCTTGAATGCGTGCTTGTTTATCATATTCGAAAATATCTTCTAATGTGCTCATCTTAGAACATGAAAAGTGATCAAAAGTTCTTTGTATTACTTTATAAATATCAACAAAATGAATATTATTTTTCATGAAAGCATCGACTGCTATTTCATTGGAAGCATTAAAAATAACTCCTAAGTTTCCTTTTTTATTGCATACCTCTCGAGCCATGTCAAAAATTACCTCTCTTCCATCTGGAATAGTTTCAAACGATAAGCTTAATTCAGAAAAATTAATTGACTGAAAATTTATAGGCAACTTTTTACCCATTCCTAATGCGTTAGCGATTGGAACTTCCATATTTGGGTTACTCATCTGGGCGATGGTTGAGCCATCAATAAATGTGACCATTGAATGAATGATGCTCTGAGGATGAACCACGATTTCAATTTGGGATTCAGGTATTTGAAAAAGATAGTTTGCTTCAATCAACTCTAAGCATTTATTAACCAAGGTTGCTGAATCAATCGTAATTTTAGTGCCCATGCTCCAGGTAGGATGTTTTAAGGCATCTTGTAATGTCACCTCACTCAACTCCTTAAATGTCTTTTCCCTGAATGGACCTCCTGATGCGGTAATCATAATTTTAGAAATTTCTTTTAGATCTCTATGCGGAGGAAAACATTGGTGGATAGCATTATGCTCACTGTCAACTGGAATGATTTCTGAATTTTTAGCTTTAGCAAGCGGCATTAAAATATCACCAGCGGCAACTATGCTTTCTTTGTTTGCTATAAGAATAGTTTTACCAGCATCAATAGCAAAATAACTTGCTTTTAAGCCAGCAAACCCTGAGATTGCTGAAATTACAATGTCAACGCTTGGATCTTGAATCAGTGCTTGTAATTCGTTTTCAGTATTGAGAATATTTGAATGTGATTGCAAGAAATCATGTGATTTATCAAGATGAGGCCCAGCTATAAAAATATGCTCTGGACTAAACTCTTTCGCTATTTGTTGAGCCTTATCTAGATTACCTCCAAGTCCGATACCAAACAAATGAAAATGTTCTTTATTTTGCCTTATTACATTTAGGCAGCTATCTCCAATACTGCCAGTTGCTCCCAATAAAACAATATTCTTCATGCCATTAACATGGTTAATAAAATAAAAATTGGTACGACGGCAATATGTGAATCTAAACGATCCCAAATACCGCCATGTCCAGGAATTAATGACCCACTATCTTTTAAAGACTTGTCTCTTTTGAGCTGACTTTCGAAATAGTCACCAATAAATGCAAAAGGCAGGGTAATTAATGAAACTACCACTAAATCAAATGAAATTAATTTGAAGAAATATATTGCTAATACAAAGATTGAAACAAATCCAATCCCACCCAACAAACCTTCGATGGTTTTGTTTGGACTAATTTTTGGAAAAAGTGGAGTTTTACCAATGCTACTGCCAACTAGATAGGCCCCAACATCAGCCAAGACAGTATTAAATAATATTACAAAAAGTACAAAAAATTTATTTATATTATTAAATTCTGAAAATGCTATTAAATGTATGAGGCCATACACAAAGCCGAGCACTAATAAAAACCCCAAATAGTTATTATCAAAGCTGAAAAATGATGAACTTTTATTTGATATCAAATAAAAGCCGTATATGAACCAGAAACTTGAGATGATCAAAAGAAAGAAATCTATAAAGGCTTGTGTGTAAAAGATAGAGATCAGAATAAGGGTTACAAAAAATATTATTTGCTTTAAATCTATTTTTAGCTCAGATAGCATTAGCCATTCTTTGATCAACATAAATCCAACAGCCATTACAAGGATCAAAATAAGGAAAATATTTTGCAAGTATAGAACTCCGAATATACAGAAAGCTAAACTTAATGCAGCGGGCAATCTTTGAAGGATATTTTTATAAAGTTCGTTTGCCAAAACGCCTCTCCGTATTTAAAAATGCCTCTAAGCACTTTATAAATTCCTCTTCCGTGAAATCTGGCCAGAGTGTGTTAGTAAATTGAATCTCAGTATAAGCTAAATGGTATAACAAGAAGTTACTTATTCTGTGATCTCCGCCAGTTCTAATTAATAAATCTAGCTCATTAATAGGCGCTTTTAGGTACTTAAAAAAAATCTCGTTAGAAATATCTTCTTCAGAAAGTTTTTCTGATTTAATATCACTTGCTATTAATTTTGTTGCATCAATTATATCTGCACGCCCTCCATAACCAAGTGCAATATTTAATTTAAGCCTTGGATCTTGAAATGCGGTTGCTCTCTCAGCTTCGTCGATCGCACCAACAACATGATCTCCAAAAGAAGAATAGTCTCCAAAAAAATTTAATCTTACCTCTTGATCAATTAATTCTGGAACTTGGGTATCTATCGCACTAATAATTAGTTTTTTAATTCCTAGAATTTCTTTTTTAGGACGCGACCAGTTTTCAGTGCTAAAGGCATATAAACTGAGGGACTCTAATTGAGCTTTTGCTGCAGACTCAACAATTTTTCTAACAACATCAACACCTTTTTCATGTCCTGAAGTAACATTTAAAGCATTCTTTTTGGCCCATCTTCCATTACCATCCATGATAATTGCAGCATTAATCCCAGTAAGGTTGAGTGATGATTGCTTTTTTTCTGCCATTCTGGCTGGATATGAAATAACTAAATTTCTATTAAATCTTCTTCTTTTTGTTTTAGCTCTGAGTCAACAAGGCCAATAAAATAATCAGTTTCCTTTTGAACTAAATCCTCGATCCGCTTGAGATCATCCTCAGAAAAATCTCCAGCTTTTTGTTGATCTTTTGCAGTATTGTTTGCATCCCTTCGAGTATTTCTTATAGAAATTCTAGAATTCTCAGCTTCATTTCTTGCTTGTTTGATGTACTCTTGGCGAGTCTCTTCTGTTAAAGCAGGCATTGTTAGCCTAATCAAATCACCACTTGTGCTTGGGTTTAAACCTAAATCAGATGCCATAATTGCTTTTTCAATTTCTCCAATAAGAGATTTATCCCACGGAGAAATAGCCAAAGTTCTTCCTTCCTCTACAGAAATATTTGCAGCCTGATTTATTGGAGTTGGGTTTCCATAATAATCAATTTTGACAGAATCAAGAATGCTGGGATTAGCTCTACCTGTTCTAATTTTATTAAACTCATGAGATAGTGAGTCAATAGCTTTCTGCATCTTAGGTTTAATTTGATCAATAATTTCGTTCATAACTATGATATTAATGTTCCAATTTCCTCACCGCAAGCAATTCTTTTCAAAGCATCTGGATGATTTAAGTTAAAGACTTTCAAGGGTAGACTGTAATCTCTAGCTAGAGTTAGAGCAGTTGCATCCATAACTTTGAGGTTTTTTTGAATTGCTTCATCAAAGGAGAGGGATGGATAAAATGTAGCATTTGAATCTTTTTCAGGATCAGCAGAATATACTCCATCGACCCTAGTTGCTTTCAGCATAATGTCAGCTTCTGTTTCAATAGCTCTAAGACACCCTGCGCTATCGGTGGTAAAAAATGGATTGCCGGTTCCAGCTGTGAAAATAACAACGAAATCGTTAGATAGCAGTTGAATTGCTAGCCGTCTGTCATAGTGCTCTGCAACACCAGACATTGAAATGGCTGACATAACTCTAGTCTTGACTCCCGCCCTTTCTAGAGCATCTCTTAAAGCAATACCATTCATGACAGTTGCTAGCATACCCATATGATCACCAGCGACTCTATCCATTCCAGCTTTACTTAACTTTTCACCTCGAAAAAGATTCCCTCCTCCTATGACAATTCCAATCTGCGCCCCAAGATCTTTGCAATCTTTAACAGATTGAGCCATTTGGTCTAGTATTTTAGGATCTATTCCATGATCATCATCCCCAGCAACAGCCTCTCCGCTAAATTTTACGAGAAGGCGCTTATAGGAGAGTGCTGTCATTGTTGAAGTTGTTCAGCTACCTCTGCTGCAAAATCTTTAACCTCAACCTCTATCCCCTCGCCAACTTTAAAGCGAGCAAAAGATATAATTGATGTACTATTTTCTTTTAATAATTCTTCAATTGATTGATCTGGATTTTTTACAAAGCCTTGAGAAACCAAGGTAACCTCAGACAGAAATCTCTTAACCTTTCCTTCAACCATTTTTTCCATAATGGATGCGTCTTTTCCAGATTCCTCTGCTTGGGCTAAAAATATTGATCTTTCTCTCTCAAGTAGCTCAGGATCAATATCCTCTGATTGCAAGCAGCTCGGATTAGTTGCAGATACATGCATAGCTAAATCTTTTGCCAATTCTTTATTATCTGAATCAATAGAAACTAAAGCAGCCAACCTTCCGTCTGAATGAACATATGACCCAATACAACCTCCAGATGGAACTTCAAGCGTTTCAAGTCTTCTTAACTGGATATTCTCTCCAATTGACTGAATTAATGATTGTCTCTTCTCTTCAAATGCCGAGTTTAAATGAGCAATATCATTTACTTGATTACTAGCAAGATGCTCAGCAACATCATTGGCAAAATCCTTAAACTGAGAATCTTTGGCAGCAAAATCTGTTTCTGAATTAATTTCTACAAGACTAGTGTATTCAGAATTCTCTGCGATCTTTACCTCACCATCAGCAGCAACTCTTGAAGCTTTTTTCTCTGCCTTTAGCGAGCTATTTGCTCTTAGAAGATCTATAGCCTTTTCTAAATCGCCGTCTGTTTCAACAAGTGCCTTTTTGCACTCCATCATGCCCACGCCAGTCATCTCTCTTAGTTCTTTAACTTGGCTTGCAGTAATACTCATTTTTCTTCCTTAGAATCTTCGACAGCATCCTCTGATGCAATTTGGTTTTCAGCAGACATTTCATCAGGTTCGCTTATTGATTCATCACTTTTCTCAGTCATTTCCTCTGAGGATTCCTCAATTGCTTCTTCTATTTCAGTTGGCAAATCTTCTTCTGGCTCACTTAACTCAGCCTCCTCAACAAGATTTAATGCTTTTCCAGTGGTAACTGCGGCTTTTTTAACTTTCACAGCTGGAGCCTCATCATCAGTTTGTATATTTAGAGCTCCGCCTTGAGAAGACGCAAGGCCTCTGGCACAGGCATCACTAATCACTTTTGTAATTAATCGAATAGATCTAATTGCATCGTCATTTCCGGGAATAATATGATCTATTCCTTCTGGATTTGAATTAGTATCAACAAGAGCAATGATTGGAATGCCCATTTTTTTAGCTTCTGTCACTGCTATTTTTTCATATGCAACGTCGACTACAAATAAAGCATCTGGCAGACCTTTCATATCTTTTATACCGCCAACACTTGCATCTAATTTTTCATATTCTTTTGTTATATCTACAGCTTCTTTTTTTGAAAGTTTGTTAATTCTTCCTGAGGACTTCAACTCTTCAATATCTAAAAGACGTCTGATCGAGCCTCGAATTGTTTTCCAGTTGGTTAAGGTTCCGCCTAGCCATCTTTTATCAATATAAGGCAAGCCGATATAAGAGGCTGACTCTTTGATAGTTTTAGATGCAGAGCGTTTAGTCCCAACAAATAAAATCCTGTTACCTTTAGAACAAATCTCTTCAGCCTTTGATGCTGCTGCATTAAGACATTCTTGGGTCATCTCAAGATCAATAATGCTAATTTTTTTTCTAGTATCAAAAATAAAGGATTCCATTTTAGGATTCCAAAACCTTTGCTGATGGCCAAAATGAACGCCTGCATTTAACAGGTCTTTTATAGAAACAATACTCACAATTTCCTCCGGGGTTATTACTCCGGTACCTCATAATGTTGACTCGTTTTCACAAGCACCCCAACAAAAATCTTCTCGGTACCTTCGGGATTTAAAGTTTGTGTATTCTATAGAAAAGTTGGGGTAGATTAAAGCTTTTTGTTCAAGAAGTCGGCAAAGCTGTACTCTCCAGCCTGTTTGGTATTAATCCACTTAGCGGCCTTTAATGCTCCTCTTGCAAAAATATTTCTAGAGTTTGCGATATGTTGAAAAGTTGTAATTCCTTCTGCATTTTCAAAAATAATTCTATGAATTCCAAAGATATTACCAATTCTATAGGCATGAACATCAATGAGACCATCTATTTTACTTCCAGGCAGATTTTCTAAAAAACTTTTAATTTCTATTGCTGTTCCAGAAGGGGAATCTTTTTTATTTGTATGGTGAATCTCAATAATTTTACACTTTGAGGGAGTGCTGATTGATAGAAGATATTGCTCAATTGAGCTCTTTAAATTAGAGACTCCAAGTGACATATTGGAAGCAAGTAATATGGGTATAAATTTTTTTGCAGTTCTAAGTGTTTCTAATTGCTCGGCTGACAGACCTGTAGTTCCTGATATTAAAGGTATTGAATTTTCAATACAAAAATTGATGCAAGCAGTGAGTCCCTCTGGAGATGAAAAATCAATTACAGCAGAAATATTATTTAAATCTTTTGTTGCTGCTTGAAAGTCAGTGGCCTGAACATCGGACTCCTTGCATTGAGCCTGAATAGCCTGACCCATATTTCCATTAAAGCCATTGATTAAAATATGCAATATTCTATTTATTATGAAATTTATCGGAAGCTTGTTTGAAAGATTGTTTAATTGGGTGATGTTGTTCGCTTGCGATTGATTTAGCAAATTCTTCAAACATCTTGAGTTGAGATTTTGAAAGATTTACTGGGGTTTCAACAATTACCCTGCATAAAAGATCGCCTCTACGTGAATCTCGAACCGAAGCAGCTCCCTTACCTTTAATTCTAAAAATCTTCCCTGTTTGGGTATAGGAAGGTATTTTTAAAGCGATTTTTGATTCAAGGCCAGGAACATTAATCGTTCCTCCTAATACAGCAATTTCAAATGGGATCGGAGCTTCAAAATATAAATCTCTTCCATCTCTCTCAAAAATTTCATTATGCGCAACTTGAATAGCAACATAAAGATCGCCAGTATGCCCCCCCCTTGCTGCACCGCCTTCTCCTGAAAGCCTAACTTTGTCTCCATTATCTACCCCTGATGGAATGCTTACGGATAGAGATTTTGTTTCTTGCTTAACTCCAGCCCCTCTGCATGAACTACAATGATCATTAATAATCCTACCTTCACCTCTGCATGCATTGCAGGGCTGTTGAACTGAAAAAAAACCTTGTTGCATTCTGACTTGACCAGTACCATTACATTGACTGCAGGTGACTGGAGATGAGCCTGGTTTAGCACCAGATCCAGAACAATCATCACATGATTTATCTACAGGTATTTTTATTGTTTTCTTGACACCAAGTATTGCCTCTTTAAGAGATAGCTCTAAGGTATATTGAAGATCCTGACCCCTAGCCGTCCTGCCTGAAGAGCTTCGACCACCAAAAACATCACCAAAGATATCTCCAAAAATATCTCCAAAGTTAAAATCTTGAAATCCAGCTCCTTGACCTCCTCCCATGCCTTGAACGCCTGCATGACCAAATTGATCATAGGCTGATTTTTTTTCTGAATCAGATAAGATTTCATATGCCTCGGCAGCTTCTTTAAATTTCTCATTTGCGGCAGGATCATCCGGATTTCTATCTGGATGATATTTCATGGCTAGTTTTTTAAAAGCTTTTTTTAATTCTGCATCTGATGCAGATCGAGAGACCCCTAAGACCTCATAATAGTCTCTCTGTGACATTATTTACTTTTCTTCTTCTTTGACTTCTTCGAACTCGGCATCAACTGTATTTTCATCAGCAGAAGTCTCCTCTGAACCATCTTGAGTGCCCTCCTCAGCTTGAGGATATAGTTTCTGAGTTAACGGAGTCAAAACCTCATTAAGGTTTTTAGTGGCCTCTTCAATTGCTTCTAAACTATCTTGCTTGATAGCTTCTTCTAGCTTAACAGTAGAGGATTCCACTGAGTCTTTTTCTTCATCAGTCAAATTATCTCCAGCCTCAGAAATAGACTTTCTTGTGGCATGAACAAGCATATCTGCATTATTTTTTGCTTGGACTAGACTTTCAAATTTTTTATCGTCCTCTGCATTAGCCTCAGCATCTTTAACCATTTTCTCAATATCATCGTCAGAGAGTCCACTAGATGCCTTAATAACAATCGACTGTTCTTTTCCAGTATTTTTATCTTTAGCGGCTACATTAAGAATACCATTAGCATCCAGGTCAAAGGACACTTCGATTTGAGGTGTGCCTCTAGCTGCAGGGGGAATATCTGTTAAATTGAATTGGCCAAGAGATTTATTTTGAGCAGCTTGTTTTCTTTCACCTTGAATTACATGAACTGTGACTGCTGATTGATTGTCTTCAGCAGTTGAGAATACCTGAGATTTTTGTGTTGGTATGGTTGTATTTTTTTCAATTAATGGAGTAGCAATCCCTCCAAGTGTCTCTATTCCAAGTGTCAATGGAGTAACATCAAGCAAGAGTACATCTTTAGTATCGCCAGATAGAACTGAGCCCTGGATTGCAGCGCCTACTGCAACAGCTTCGTCAGGATTAAGGTCTTTTCTTGGTTCTTTACCAAAAAAATCTTTAACTTTTTGCTGAACCATTGGCATACGAGTTTGCCCTCCGACAAGCAAAATCTCATTGATGTCGCTGATTGAAAGCTTGGCATCTTCTAACGCAAGCTTAAGAGGAGCCAGGCTTCTGTCTACTAAATCTTCAACTAATGATTCAAGTTTTGCTCGAGTAATCTTATGAACAAAATGTTTTGGGCCTGAACTATCAGCAGTGATATATGGCAAATTAATTTCTGTTTGATCAGATGAAGAAAGTTCAATTTTTGCTTTTTCTGCTGCCTCTTTTAGACGTTGAAGAGCCATAGGATCACTTTTTAGATCAAAACCAGATTCTTTCTTAAATTCATCTACAAAATAATCAATTAATTTGAGGTCGAAATCTTCTCCTCCCAAAAAGGTGTCGCCATTTGTAGACAGCACTTCAAACTGATGCTCACCGTCCACCTCAGAAATCTCAATAATTGAGATATCAAATGTGCCGCCTCCGAGATCATACACAGCAACAACTGAATCACCAGTGTGCTTATCTAAACCATATGCTAATGCCGCAGCAGTTGGTTCATTTATTATTCTTTTTACTTCAAGGCCAGCTATCTTGCCAGCATCTTTTGTTGCTTGTCTTTGGGAATCATTAAAATAAGCTGGTACAGTTATAACCGCCTCTGATACATCATGACCTAAATACTCCTCTGCAGTTTTCTTAAGTTTCTTTAAAACCTCTGCAGAAATTTGAGGAGGAGCCAATTTTTTATCATCTACTTTGACCCAAGCATCTCCATTATCAGCCTTCATAATTTCATAAGGCACCATGTCCATATCTTTTTTCACTACATCGTCATCAAATCTTCTTCCAATAAGCCTTTTGATGGCATACAAGGTCTTTTCTGGGTTTGTGACAGCTTGTCTTTTTGCTGGAGCACCAACCAAAACCTCGTTGTCATCCGAGTAGCCTATTACTGATGGGGTTGTTCTACCTCCCTCAGCATTTTCAATAACCTTTGGCTGTTGCCCTTCAACGACAGCTAAACAACTATTTGTTGTTCCTAAATCAATTCCTATAATCTTTGACATAATCTTTTCCTAATTTTTAATTACGGAAACTCTGGCCGGTCTTACAACCCGATCATGAAGCTCCCAACCCCTTTGAAATATATTTTCAATTTCGTTATTTTCTTTCTCTGGATCCTGTGAGGTCATTACAGCCTCATGTTTTATTGGATCAAAGTTCTCATTAACTGGGTAGATGGGTCTGATACCAAATTTATCAAGGGCTGATTCAAAAGATTTCAGAGTTAGTTCAACTCCCTCCCTGTCCTCTTTTGTTGAATCTTTAGAGAAATTATTAAGCGCATGCTCAAGATTATCGACTACAGGTAATAATTCATTTAAGAGTCTTTCAACACCATATTTATGGGCTTTTTCAATATCAGCAGTATTTCTTTTAAAAGCATTATCTAATTCAGCTCTAGATCTAAGCAATGCCTCTTCAAGATCCTTAATTTTTTCATCTGCATTTTGATTGGCAACGGTCTCTTCATCTGAGCCATCTGTCTCTTCTTCTAATGACTCATCTTCTTCAAGAGTTTCCTCAGAATCAATGGATTCATCTTTTAGATCTGCTTTATCTTTTGCTTTTTGTTTTTTTGCCATCTTTATATCCAGTTACTAGATATATTGGGGTGACTCACGGGGAGTTCAAGGGTGAATGGATAATTTATTTAATGGGTTTTACGTATAAAACCATGCTGTGATCTACTATTTCATAGCCCATTTCGTTAGCAATTGATTCTTGCCGTTTTTCGATCAGCTCGTCATGAAACTCGATTACTTTACCGGTTTCTAGACATACCATATGATCGTGATGATCATCAGGGGTAATCTCATATACAGCATGGCCCTCTTCAAAGTTATGTCGCATCACTATGCCGGCTGATTCAAATTGAGTTAAAACTCTATATACCGTTGCCAAGCCAACATCTTCGCCGGAAGTGATGAGTTGCTTATAAATATCTTCGGCGCTTAAATGGCGATTATCACTCGATTCAAGAGCCTCTAAAATTCGTATTCTAGGAAGGGTTGCTTTTAAGCCAGCTTTTTTTAATTCAGTATTTTCTTTACTCATGAACTTTTCGATGTATCCTCTTTCAAAGTATAATCAAATCATCTCATGAAGCAATTAACAAAAGCCTTTTTAATCATTATTTTGTCTATAGGACAGCTTTCAAGCTGCTCCTATTTCGCTCCATTTAAAGTCGCCGTATTGCAAGGTAATATTATTGAAGATGAGGATGTAGATCAGCTTGTAAAAGGCCTCTCCCAGGATCAAGTCCAATATTTATTAGGCACCCCTCTGCTTAATAGTCCCATTCACCAAAGTAGATGGGATTACTTTTACTCAGTTAAAGTTGGAGAAACAATTGTTGGTGAAAAGAAATTATCTTTAATATTTGATGATGATCAAAGATTGGATACATGGGTTCTTGAGCAAACAAGCCTTGGAGAAAATTAATATTTTTTTTCTAATTTAGCTTTGTTTTTTCTTCTTTCTTTTGGGTCTTGAAAAAGGGGCTTGTAGATTTCCAACCTCTCTCCAGAAGACATACGATAATTAATTGGTCTGGCCTTATATTTTCCATCTAACTCCTCACCATTTATGCCAACTCTTAAGTCATGTGTTTCTTGTTTATGAATATTTTTAACTTCTGACAACTCAAGCACTTCTTTTGCTGTAATACTTTCTGAGACATCAAGTTCTAAAAAATCAGAGGAAATCTCACCTTGAATAGATACATAAATTTTCATTTTAATAATTGGGTTGCAAAAGCGTGAATAAACTTACTGCCAATTTTATCTATCAATGACTGGGTGGCAATCACTTGAAGAATAAATGGTAGGGAGAATTTAGTTTCAAATGTTACTTTCGTGAGATTTTCGTCTATTACATCTAAAGTCCATAAAGCAAAAAAATCTAAGAATGGACCCTTGGATTGGTGAATATTTACGTTATTACCAACTATCTTATTTTCAGATTCAAAAACATAGGTTTTATTTAATACTGAAAATACTAATCGACCAACAACAAGGTCCTCTTTAGAGCTAGGCAGTCGAGAAGATTCAAGGCAACCAGGTAAAAAATCTTTATAAAACTCAAAATTATTAATTAATGAAAATATTTTTTCTGGAGGCGCTTCAAATATTTCAGACCCTTCAAAGCTGCTTGACATTTTTAGCTTACTAGCTGATATATAAAAACTGCAGCAACTAAAACGGGAGAGATAAATTTAATAAAAAATCTCCAAATTTTAAAAATAGTAAGATGAATGCCGGAAAACTCATCTAAAGCAAGGTCAGGCTTTAAAAACCATCCGGCAAAAATAGCAACCATCATTCCTCCAATAGGCATTAAGAATTGATTGGCTAAATAATCTATTGAATCTAGAAAATTAAGATCTCCGATAAAAGTAACATCAGACCAGTCGTTAAAACTGAGAACGCTGCCTATACCTATTACCCATGCAAATAGTCCCAAGGTTAATGCAGCAGAAAATCGTGAAATAATCTTTTCCTCTTCAAAATATGCAACACTAGGCTCAAGTAATGATATAGCGCTACTTAATGCTGCAATTGATAGCAATGCAAAGAAAGCAGGTCCAACAATGTTGCCTAAAGGCATATCAACGAAAGCAGATAATAAGCTAACAAAAACAAGGCCTGGTCCAGCTCCAGGCTCTAAACCGTAGGCAAAAATAATTGGAAAAATTGCTAATCCAGCCAGTATTGCAATTAATGTATCTAAGCCAGCTACTGTCAATGAAGTTTTAAATATATTTTCATCTTGCGGCATGTATGAGCCGTAGCACATGATAGAGCCCATGCCTAAGCTAAGGCTGAAGAACGCCTGACCCATAGCTCTTAAAAAAGTGGTGGCATCTACTTCTGAGAAATCTGGAGCAAACAAGAAGCTCAAACCTCTAGCAAAATCTCCATTTATCATTGCGTTGATAACCATAACCATCATTAAAATAAATAACATTGGCATAAGTAGACGAACCATTCTCTCTATTCCACCAATTACACCCGCTGAAATAATCATAATATTTAATGCTATAAAAACTGAATGCCAAAACATTAATCTGGATGGGGAAGAAGTAACAATATTAAACTGTTCAAGCGAGGAAATATCTGGAGTTGGATTGGCAGCAATCAAAATATAATTTAAGCAGATTCCAGCAATAACACTATAAAACGAAAGAATAAGAATTCCTGAAACTAAGCCACCCCAGCCTACAGCTTGCCATTTGCTAGTTTTACCAGAATCTAAAGCTGCAGTTTTCATGGCATTAACTGGACTTTTTCTGGCGCGTCTACCAATCATTATTTCAGCCATCATAATTGGTAAACCGACAGCTAAAATACAGAGAAGATATATTAAAACAAAAGCGCCGCCACCTTCAGTTCCTGCTTTATATGGAAAGCCCCAAATATTGCCCAAGCCAACCGCAGATCCTGCCGCCGCAAGAACAAATGTCCACTTTCCTACCCAGGATACAGTTTCGTTGATTTTTGAAGAAGTATTTCCGATCATATTATTTATTTAAGTGTAAGGATTGTACAAAAATGCTAAAGAAGTTACACAGCATATTGTAACTAAGTTTGTTATTAAATTTCGTGCATTTGCATATTTAATATTTGCTTGAAAGTATGCATTATGTTTTTTTTCAAAGTATAAAAAGTACTGCAAAGAAATAATTAAAAAAATAAGGCTAGCCGATAAATTAATAAAAGTTGCCAAAGATACTCCGAGACCCATTAAAGAAAACCCAATAGCTACCCAAAGGTTCTTTGATGAGGCTGAAGCTCCTTCCCAGCCCCAAATAATACCCCCCAAAAACGCAACTACGGTTCCACCATATATAGCCAAAGCCTGAATTGAATATAAAGCTATAGTTATATCAAAAATCCATGGAATCAAAGCTAATAAAACAAATAAAGATAAGCCCCAGTAGATTAATGTTACTTTAGTCTTTTCCATAATTGCCCTCAAAGTTTGCAAATAGTTTGAACAGATTCATAATTATGAGAACCATTATGAATTCTAAAAATAATAATATCATCGTCAAGAATAAAAATGCGGCAAGAAATTACCACTTGAGTGATAAATTTCAAGCTGGCTTAGTTTTAGAAGGCTGGGAAGTTAAAGGTTTAAGAAATGGCAAGGTTGATGTTAAAGATTCCTATGTGACACTTAAAAATAATGAGGCTTGGGTCATTGGTTTAAAAATTGATCCACCTGCATCTTTAAAAAATGATTCAGTTGACCCGACTAGGTCCAGAAAATTACTATTGAATAAAAAAGAAATAAACAACATTCTTGAGGCGATTAGCCAACAAGGTCTTACATGTGTATTAACCTCTATCTATTGGAAAGAGAATAAAATTAAATGTGATATTGCTATAGGTAGAGGGAAAAAAACTTATGACCAAAGACAAGATGTCAAACAAAGAGACTGGAATCGGGAAAAGCAAAGAATTCTAAAAAACTCTAATCGTTAGTAATTTTAATATATAATCATCCACCCCATGGGGGCGAATTGGGTTCGACGTTTTTATTGGATTCCAAAGCGCATGCCAAGATTGTGGTAACTCTTGTAAAACATACTACAAAAAAATTAGTTGCAGAAAACGACAACTACGCTTTAGCCGCTTAATTGGCTAACCAATGCAAGAATTGTCTATGGTTTGAAGCATTGGCAAAATACATAGTCTAGCGTTACTGTGGAGTCTTAACGCAGTATCGCAAATACTAATTTAGACTAGCTTTTAATACCCTGCTCTTCGGGTCATTAAGGCGAAACAAAAAGAATGAGCTAAGCATGTAGAAGTCAGGTTGAAGAACTAACGGACGCGGGTTCAATTCCCGCCGCCTCCACCAATTTTGCAAGAAAAGATATTTTATAAATTGAGTAGACAGATTTGCTCAAGATCATTAAACTACCGCTTCAAATACTTAAAGATATGGCTAATAGCAAACAATCAATAAAACGAGCTCGTCAAAATGCTGACAGATATAAGCTTAAGCATTCTCAAAGATCGCAGGCTAGAACAGCTGTCAAAGCTGTTCGTAATGCAATAGCTGAAAATAATAAAGAATCAGCAACTGAACTATTAAAAACTGCTCAAAAAGTATTAGATTCAACTGCTGCAAAAAAAGTAATTCACAAGAACGCTGCCGCTAGAACAAAAAGCCGGTTGGTGAAAGCTGTAAAAGAACTTAGTTAATCTTTGGATTCCAACATCTTGTTGGCAATCATGCCCAGCAAAGTCTCTGTATCATCTCCCGTAAATCCAGAAATAGTGATAATTCCCTCGTAATCAAGACTTAAAGAGGACATTTTTTTCTTAATCAGCTCGACAAGTTCTTTTTGTCTTTTTTCTTCGAGAGTGTCTTTTTTATTAACTGAAAGCCATATACTTTTCTCCAATAAACTGGGGTCATAAGTTTTTAATTCGTTCAGAAGAACATTAAGTTGATCTTCAATCGATCTTTCTGAATTTTGTGGATCCAGCAAAATAAGTAAATGACCAGTTCTAGAAATATGTTTTAAAAAGTTTAAACCCAAGCCTGCTCCCTCAGATGCCCCTTCAATCAAACCCGGAATATCAGCAATAATAAATGAGGTGTCATAGATTTGGACTGTGCCTAAATTGGGTCGAAGTGTTGTAAATGGATAGTCACCAATCTTTGGTCTTGCTGCTGAAACACTGTTTAAAAATGTAGATTTTCCGGCATTGGGGAAGCCAACCAAGCCAACATCTGCTAGAGAGCGAAGTTCTAATCTAATAGAAAATTCGTCACCGGGCCAACCAGAGGTATGACGCCTTGGTGCCTGATTTGTGCTAGATTTAAATCTAAAATTTCCTGCTCCTCCCTCACCACCTTTGGCTACAAGATAATCGATTTTTTCCTCGCAACAATCGTAAATTAGTTTATTGGATATAGAATCGAAGATCACTGTGCCTTTTGGAACCATCACAATAAGATCCTCGGCATCTTGGCCAGTTCTCTTATTTCCAGCTCCAGATTGACCATTTTTGGCAATCAAGTATTTTTGATTTCGAAAATTTACTAGAGTGTTGAGGTTGGGATCAACTCTGAAAATAACGTCGCCGCCCTTCCCACCATCACCGCCATCAGGCCCTCCACGAGGTATGAATTTTTCTCTTCTAAAACTCGTGCAACCCGCGCCACCGCTTCCAGCCCTTGCTTCAAGCAGAGCCTCATCGATGAAGTTCATGATTTACTGAGAAATGACGTTGACTGTCTTTTTTTGCTTGATGCCTTTGTAGGTGAATTGAACTTGGCCAGCTGAAGTAGCAAATAAAGTATGGTCTTTACCCATGCCAACGTTTTCTCCAGGGTGGGTATTGGTACCGCGTTGACGTATTATAATTTCACCTGGTTTAACAGTTTGGCCACCAAAACGCTTAACACCAAGTCTTTTGGAATTGGAATCTCTGCCGTTTTTGCTGGAGCCACCTGCTTTCTTATGCGCCATTTCTATTTACCTACGTTTATTTCTTTGATTTTAATCTGAGTATATCTCTGCCTGTGTCCAATTTTTCTCATACTATGCTTTCTTCTACGAAACCTAAGAATAGAGACTTTTTCACCTTTCACTTCTTCGACTATCTCAGCAACAACTTTAGCATTTTCTATGTATGGCTGCCCTATCTGCACATCATCTCCATCAACATACAGCATAACGTTCTCAAAAGCATGGTCAGCTCCTGATTCCTCTTGCATAAGGTCTACTTCTAGGACTTGTCCTAGCTCGACTTTATGTTGTTTTCCACCTGCTTCTATTACTGCGTACATAGTTATCTCTAAAGGTGGCAAAATATACGCTTTCTGAAAGAAATTATCAATACTTATGTATAATTTTAGGCTTCTAATTATTTAAGATGTACATACTCAAAAAAACTACTTTAGCTGAGCTCAAACGAGTTCAATCCACTATAAAAAAAGAGCTTGCTAGTGAAAAAATAATTCAAGAAATTTATGAATACATATTTAGTGCCGAGGGCAAAAAAACTAGAGCTTTGCTATGCTTGCTTTCTTCTAAATCCTCAGACATAAAGCCTAACAATAGAATTAATTTAGCCAGTATTATTGAGCTTTTGCATACAGCCACATTGGTTCATGACGATGTAGTAGATGAATCAGAGAGAAGACGCGGTACAAGATCTGTAAACCAGGTTTGGACAAACTCATACAGTGTCTTGATGGGTGATTTTATATATTCAAAAGCCTTTATCTTAATGGTAAAGCTTGGAATTCCCTCTATATTAGATGAATTAGCAAAAGCAACTAATGACATAGCTAGAGGCGAAATAATTCAGTTAGAGCTTTTTGAAAAAAGACAGCTTATTGAACTCAAAGATTTGCTTAAGGTTAGCTATTTAAAGACCGGAAGGCTTTTTGAAGCATCTGCAAAAACTGGAGCCATGCTTGCATGCAGGTCTGATGATGAAATTAAAACATTTGGGTTGCTTGGAAAAGCATTGGGAATAGCATTCCAAATTCAAGATGATATTCTCGATTATGAAACGCTGAAACTGGATATAGGAAAGCCTGCTTTAAAAGATTTCAAAGAGGGGAAAATTACATTTCCTTTATATTTCGCAATTCAGCAAGCTAATACAAAAGATAAAAATTTTATTATGAGTCAGCTAGGTCAATCAAAAATCTCAAAAAATAATCAAAATAAAATCTATAAGTTAATACAGAATAAAAAAACTCAATATGAAATTAATACATTGTTAGATAGATATACAAATGAAACACTAAAACATCTGGATAAATTAAAGCATCATGCCTGCTACAATGAAATACTAGACTTAATAACTTTCTCCAAAATAAGGAAAATATGACATTCATACCTGCTTCAAGTTACGCAAAAGATGATTTAGTAGCATGCGGAAATGGAGATCTATTTGGTCCAAGCAATGGCCGGTTACCAGCTGACGAAATGCTTATGTTCGACTCAATTGATTTAATTGATAAAACTTCGGGCAAATACTCTAAAGGAAAAATTATTGCTAATTTAAATATCGAAGAAAGTTTATGGTTTTTTAAAGTGCATTTTAAATCTGATCCAGTAATGCCAGGATGTCTTGGTTTGGATGCTATGTGGCAATTATTGGGATTTTATCTTTGCTGGCTTGAGCTACCTGGTTATGGGAGAGCACTAGGTTCAGATAAAGTAAAATTTTTTGGTCAAGTCACTCCTAGTTCAAAAATTGTTAGATATGAGATTGATATAAAACGAGTTGTTAACAGAGGAGCAGTCGTTGGCTTTGCTGATGGAAATATGTTTGTTGATGATCGTCACGTTTATTCAGCAGATGGTTTAAGAGTGGGTCTGTTTAAGGATACTAGCGAATTCTAATGAAAAATGTAGTTGTAACTGGCGTAGGTATTGTCTCTTGCATAGGTTCAGACACCCAAGAAGTATTAAATAGTCTTAAAAAAGGAAAGTCCGGTATTTCTAGAAACTCTACTTACGCAGATATGGGTTTTAGAAGTCATGTTTCTGGCGCAATAAACCTTGATTTAGCTGAATTGATTGACAGAAAGACTCTTCGTTTTATGAGTGAAGCTTCAGGATTTGGATATATTGCTGCTCAAGAAGCTATTAATCATGCATCCTTGAACTTAGAAGAAATGGATGTTTCAAGAATTGGAATAGTAGCTGGGTCCGGCGGAGCATCTTCAGCAGCTCAAATAGAGGCATCAGATACCGCAAGAGAACGAGGACCTAAGAGGATAGGGCCATATGCTGTAACAAAAACAATGGGTTCTACTGTTTCAGCTATTTTAGGCACTACGCTAAAGCTTAAAGGAGTAAATTACTCTATTTCATCTGCTTGCTCCACTAGCGCTCACTGTATTGGCCATGCAGCAGAACTTATTCAATTAGGCAAACAAGATATAATCATAGCTGGTGGTGCAGAACAAGAACACTGGACCTCATCTTCCATGTTTGATGCCATGGGTGCTCTTTCCTCTCAATATAATGATATGCCTGAAAGAGCCTCAAGGCCATTTGATGCCAATAGAGATGGATTTGTTATTGCTGGTGGTGCAGGAATGCTAATCCTAGAG
>Ga0222719_10000420_pt1 | contig 41859 bp, 41 predicted proteins | sample C33_34DmetaG_FD_165039 | JGI IMG/M metagenome (GOLD analysis project Ga0222719, IMG submission 165039) | Estuarine water microbial communities from San Francisco Bay, California, United States - C33_34D | ecosystem: Environmental > Aquatic > Marine > Unclassified | place: USA: California... | reverse complement strand
ACAAAAGCGCCGGCTCCACTATGTAGCTAATGTCCTAGTTGTACAAGATCCGAGTGCTCCTCAGAATGAGGGTAAAGTATTCCTCTATAAGTTTGGTAAGAAGATCTTTGATAAGATCATGGACTCTATGCAGCCAGACTTTGCAGATGAAACACCGGTCAATCCTTTCGATTTTTGGGAGGGTGCAGACTTTAAATTGAAAATCCGTCAAGTTGAAGGATACCGTAATTATGATAAGTCAGAGTTTGCGAGCCCATCTGCTCTCTATGATGCAGACGAATCCAGACTGGAGTCAGTCTATAATCAACTACATGATCTCGGTGAGTTCACCGATCCAAAGAACTACAAATCATACGACGAACTCAAAGCGAAGTTGATGCGTGTACTTGGTGAAGAAGCGACTGCTGGTGCATATACTGTTAAGCAAGAAGCTGCGATCAATGAACCGGCTCCTGCTCCAGAACCACGTGCAGCAGAACCTGTCACAGCAGAATCCATGAGTATGGGTAATGATGATGACGATACAATGTCTTATTTTGCACGATTGGCAAATGAAGACTAAGAATAAGGTCAGCCAACCAATTAGGCCTTGTCGCTGAATAAGATTCGGACAAAAGTTGGTGAACAACAAAGGAGAAAGACTACTTCGGTAGTCGGGGATTAGGGAGCTTCGGCTCCCTTTTCTTTATGGTGCTGCTGTACCATAAAGCATTGAATTAGTGTCAAATGGATCAACCGCAGATTGAGGCAGATTATTAAATGCATTATTAGAAACTACATTATCTCCAATCTGGCCTGTGATTGTAGGAACCTTGTCTGTACGAGGACCATATGCAGAAGTAGCAATCGCTGATTCAATTGCAGCAAATTTAGAACCATTGCGCAAAGCTTCATTGGGTTTTAGCCCTAATTCAGAAGCAACAAATGCTCGAGCCTGTTGCGATAAAGCCGATGAATATATTCCTTGAGCTGCGTTAGATCCGGGTAAAATATATGAAGGTGTTTGTGTCTTTGCTTGTATTTCAGCTGCTGCAATTACTTCTGGATTTTGTTTGGCCGCGGCTAAGGCAGCGTTGAAATTTTTAAACTTCTTAAATGCTTCTTCTCCACCAAGATTCTGTTTCATAATTCGAGCTACATCAACTTCAGAAATCGTTAAAAGTTCAACTAATCCTTGAGCTGCTTCTAGGTTATCTTTTAACCCTAATTGCAATAACATGTCTCCAAATAAGTAGCTATTAATAAAAGCAGAAATTGTAGGCGCCATTTGTGGAAATGATTTCTTAAGATAATCTTTTAGAGCATTTCTGCTTTGCTTAAATTTAGTTAAATCATTGTCTCTGTATGCTTCTACGATATTGTATGCGAGTGTAGCAGTGTTTCCAGATTCAGCACCAATAGATGAAGGAATAGTGACAAGTGAAGCAAAAAGTGCTGGTCCTGATGCTAATAATCTAGAAGCAGATGCTAAAGTGCCGGCTGTTCTAGACATTCCTAAAGCACCAGTTATTCTGCTGCCAGTCGCAGCACCAGCTTCTACAATGCCTTCTGGACTAAATATTCCCGGCACTCTTAACAAATTATTAAATCTTGTCCCTCGAGCAAATGGATTAAGAGACTGCTGTCTTAATGCATCTTGAATAGTCATAGGAATACGAGCTTCACCATAACCAGGAAGTTTTGTCCTATCTGCTAAGTTCTGAGCATCAACAGAAAATACATTTGTGCCAGTTCGTAATTGAACTTTTCCGCCTGCAGTGTCCATCACTTGAGCATCAAGTAATTTTCCAGTGGTAGTTTTATATTGAATATTATCGCCGACTTTTAATGTGCCTAGCTGTGCATTAGGTCCAGCTAACCGAGAGGCTCTATCTGCAAATGCTTGTTCTGTATCAATTTGGCCTACTCTCAATCCAGCAACTCTTCTTTCTAATGCTGCTACTTGATTTCGTAGTGCTTGAGCATCGAGTTTTCCTGCTGCTCGAGCTTCTGATAACGCCACTCTTGTTTCTTTAAGATCTAGCCTCGCAGAAGAAAGATCTGCTCGAGCAGAATCTAAATCTGTTTGCAAAACTTGTCTTCTTGCAATTGCATCATCTAGTCGTGCTTGCAGCGCTTTCATTCGCTGTTGACCGGCTTCAGTGAAGGTTCTAGTTTCGGCTTGAATTTGTCTACGCAAGTCTGCTTCAGTCGAGAAAGCCTTTTTAAGCTCGCTATTTAATGCCTTTTGTTGAGCCTTTAAAACTTTAATATCATCTTTTAATACTTTTTGAAAATCTTTTAATTCACTGGTAAGAGACTTATTGATGTCTAATAAAGCGCCGCGTTGAGTGCCAAAAGATGTGGCTAAAGCATTTTTAATTCCTCTAAATCCGAGTTGTATAGCTTTTAATGCACCAAGAGCTAAAGCTGTTCCTACACCTTGTGTCAATATTCTAGACATTGTGCTAGGACCACCGCTACCACCACCGGCAGTAGCTCCACCAGCAACAGCCACACCACCGCCAGCAATAGTTCTTACTTTGCGCTGTTCTCTACGATCTTCTAGTTTATCTAGACGATCTCTTTCTTGAACGGCAAGAAACTTTTTGATGCCTTTATCAATACTATCAAGAGTCTTTCCTTGATCTTCTTGATTTTGAATTTGTACGGCATCTCCGGTTTTAATCAGAGCTGCTACTTCTTTTAAAGTGATAGCCATTACTGGGCCTCATTTCTTCTTTGCTCTTGCATTTCTAAATGATTAGTCAATAATGTAACGTAAACTTCCCTTTCCCACGGTATCATATTATATAAATCTTCTAATGAATAATTGTGATTTTCCATTAATAAAAAATTAATTTCAAAGTGGTTCTGCAATGTTTCATGAGAAAGGGCTACTAAAAAAAATCTGCTAATCCTTTTAGTTCAAATGAATTTTCGTGTCCGCATGCTTCACATGTCCAATTAACTGGAAGTTGAATTTCTGGAGAGTTTAAAATAAACTCTTTCATTTTTTCAAATTGTTCAGTTGTCATTCCATTGACAAATTCTACTAAATCTTCATAATTTTCATCATCAGCACTAATTCTTTCTTCGTCTGTCATAATCGATTTAATACAAGAAATGACCGTATGGTACATAATCTCAGCTTCTGTTTCTGCTTCTTGAATATACTTATTGTTTAATGTCACGTTAAAAGACGGATACCTCATTTCTAAAGTAACAGAATCAGTCAAAGGAATAAGACTTGAAACTTTTTCTTCATGCGTTAATTCTACATCATCTAATCGAATATCAATCTCAGATTCATGTGTACATTCTTCAGACAAACAAATCATCTTCATCTTTGATGTTTCACCGACAGATTTTGCTCTAATCTTACAAAACAAGTATTCAATATCGAATGTTGTGATATTACTATTTTTTAATTCTGTATCTACACATGCATTGATTAAATCAATTGTAGCTTTCGAAATACTTGTTTCATCTCCTGATTCAGATGCAATTAACAAAATTTTTTCTTCTCTCACGAGATATGGTCTAAAAAATGTTTGTTCTCCTGTCGATGGTACTGTCACTTCATATTTTGGTACATCATTTAGTTTTGGTAAAGCCATTATGCAGTTTTCCTTCTCCATACTTCATTTGCATTCACACGAATAAATTTCTTATTCGTTTCATTTGTATTCGGGTTTGGAATAGTAAGCACTACGTTTTTACCACTAAGCCATGCTTTATATTTTGCATGCTCTTGTGCACCACTCCCAACCCATTCTTTGCGAGCCATCTTCTTCCATCTACTTGGTTTTTGATGGTGAATACCTTTTGATACCTGATGCGCTCTTTGTCTTTTCTTTCCCATTCAAATCACCCAAACACTTGTCCTAAATTAAATGATCCTGTAATAAAGTTCTGTGGACTTGCATCCACTTCCCAATTTGTATATGATAATTGTACAGTAAATTGTACTAATCCATCGAGTTCATTGCTTAACTCAACAGCTTGCAGTGTAGTCGGAAATGCATCAATCAATTTGCATGAATATACAGTTCCGCCGCCTACACCAATGCCCGCTCTAAATGGACCTATAGATTTACTAAATCCTATCATAGGCTTTCTTAATTGGTGAATAACCACGTCATTCACATATTCTTCTTTATATCTTAAGTCAAAATTATCTGTGATAATGGCTCTTCTCCAATTATCAAAATATTTCTTTACGCCATAATCATTCATCAAATAAAATGTCATTGATACATCATCAACTGCATAGCCGTATGGCATCTTCTGAAATTCCATGCCAATACGACGCTCTGTCGTTAAGATCTGTTTGCCAGGAAGAGATGCATTTGTACATAGTACATTCATCTCTCTGCCATCAGCACCCCATCGACTAGGAAGAGTGACAAGGAAACTATTCGATCGAGCGAAACCCAGTTTAGTTGAAGCAATAGATTTTAATTCATCGATAGTTGCCATTAGATCATTGCCCTTGAATCTTTATATACTTTTGAACCACTCGCTTTACGCCAATCAGCCGTTGGAAGAAAAGTTGCAATTTCCCACTCAGGCGCAGGAACAAGAGCAAATCGACTACGGACATGCGAAGTTAAATATCTCTTAAAGCATGGCTTAAAGTGTCTAAATTTTTGTGAAGCTTTTAAAAGCCTGTATGACAAATCAAACTTAGTTTTATCGTCATACTTTTTATTTGTTGTAATATCTAATAACGAATCAAGAAACTTAGCTCGAAGAATAGGTGGAAGATAATGTAAGTTTAATCCATAGAATCCACCTTCAGCTGGTTCTACTGGAATCACTAAAGGAAAGGCATCATAATACGGAAGCTTATCCTTTGTTTTTGGATCATAGAAAAACATGTACATGTTACCAACACCAAAGCGATTCCGTAATTTAATTTCATCTTCTTGCATCAATTGATTACGATTAACTCTTCTCATCTGTTGAGCCTTTTTACGAAACCAATCACGCGATTGTTGAGTGCGTGGATTAATACCAGCTCTAAATGCTTCGAGTTCTAGCTTTTGAAATAAATTACTCATAATCGTATTTATATCATTTTCTAGGTTTTTTGCGATATGGTGGTAACGGTTTCAACTTCTTTAATTTACCCGGCATAGACTTAGGAAGAAGATTCATTTCTTGTAATGTATGCTCTGTCCAGATTTGAAACTCCCATCCTCTATCCTTTGCATATTCATTTGCAGCTTCCCATTTATTCATATTTTTTACGTAAGTCAATCCTTCAGAAATATACTGCTTTGTTTTTCTTTTTCCAGTAGGCGGCTTTGTTTCTTTGTCGGGTTTGATTTCAACTAAAATAGTTTTTTCTTTCATTACAATTTTAAGATCAACAAAATATCTATGATATTTTTTATCAACATCGTAATAATATGGAATCACTACTTCTTCAGATGACCATTGCTTGACAGCTGGATTCGAATCACACCATTGAAATACATATTTCTCCCACAAGGAACGATAGATGATATTTGTGAAATCACCTCTATACTTTGATTTGTTCTTTACTGTGTATCTTCCAGAATATGCCATGATTTGATATAAATAAGAAAGAGTTATTTAACTATCTATAAGGGATGAGCTAATGGCGTATAGATTGCCAAATGGCGGAAAAAATATGAAAACTACAGCCGATGGAAAAATCATCGATGCAGTAAAAATTGATGACGGTGGTACCACTGTTACTACAAATTCTCGTGGCGAAACAACTACTTACAATGAAACTATTGCGACTATTAATACTCTCAATGCTATTGTGCAGCAGGTTCATCTTGGATCTAGATCTCCTTCCCTAAGGTTTCCTCTTGTAGATAATCCTGCATATTCCGGAAAAATTAGATTTAAATTATATAGACAAAAGGCTTTATCTTTCAATGCGAATGCTCTGAAAGAAAAGCCATATCTAGATAATGTTAAAGAAATTATAACAGGAGAAAAGACAGCTATCACGGACGATGATATTGCAGCAGTAGATGCTGATATTGTGGCTGCATCAGAAGCAGGCAATTTTGATGAAGCAAGTGCACTTTCTCAAAAAAAGAAAGCGTTACAAGACGCTAAAGCTGAGACAGAAAAGATTTTGTCTGAAAATATTATAAGAGGTTTGACTATTGAAGAAGTAGAGCCAGGTCCTTCTGAGGATGGAAGGATGGGCAGTGAATTTGTAGAAGCACAATTATATTTTCCTCTCTCTGTTACATTTAATGATGATGTTCAATATGAAGGATTTAATTTAGGAGGATTGGGGGCAGGAGCATTAAGCGGATTAAAAAATAATCAAACAATTACTCAAGCTGTCGCAGAATCAGTGAGTAAAGGATTAGGCAATATTTTTAATTTTGCGTTTGGAAATTTAAGTGGTGATGCTGCAAAATATGCTGCTGCTAAATTTGGAAACTTCGGGCCTCAAGGACTGCAAACAGCGCTTACAGTCGCAGCTCAAGCTGCAGTTAATCCAAATACTAGAACCATCTTTAGAGGAGTTACGATTCGTGAATTCAGTTTTAACTTTAAAATGATACCGCGGTCAGCTCAAGAAGCTCGTGAAATTGCTTCTATCATAAAGTTCTTTAGATCAGAGCTATACCCTGAAGCATTTGATGTAGGCGGATTGCCTCTCGGTTATCATTTTCCAAACATGTTTAAGATTGAATTGCTGCACAGAAATAGCAATGCAAAGATTCCTCAATTAGAATATTGTTTCCTTCGAGGTGTCCAGTCATCTTATAATCCAACTGGACAATCTTTTCATGCAGATGGATACCCGAATGAAATTGATCTAACTCTCAGATTCCAAGAATACAGAGCTCTTTCTAAGAAAGATATTGTAGAGGAAGGTAAGTAATGAAGTATTTTACAAGTTTAGAACGCCTTTTATACAAATTTGGAAATGAACAAACGACTGTCAGCTTTCAAGACATTAGTTCTTATGTAGATGTAATTGATCAAGTAAAAGATTCTATTGCTTTTTATTCATTGTATGATATTAATGAAGGATACCGCCCTGATCAATTGTCTCTAGCACTATACGGAACCCCACTTTACTACTGGACATTTTTTATTATGAATGATAAATTAAGACAGCAGGGTTGGCCTTTATCAAATGAAGAACTTGACCGAGTGATTAAAAGAGAATATCCGCATAGAGCTGTTACAACTAGAGATGACTTGACCGGCATTTTTAAAGTCGGACAAAATGTTACTGGTTCTTCTTCTGGTGCAACCGGCACAATTGTACACCGTCACTTAGACTTAGGACAACTTATGCTTGATGATGCAGTAGGCACTTTTCAAGACGGAGAACAACTACAATCGACTGTTGTTACTTTAACAGAAGATATAGTGCAATCTATCTCAATTGTATCAAGCGAAGAAGAATATAATTCTGCACATCATTATGAAGATATAAATGGCAACATTGTAGATATCGATCCTTTTATTGGACCCGGTGCACAATTGACAGAAATTACAAATTATCAAAGATATTATAATGAAAACGAAGCCTTGAAAAGAATTAGAATTATAAAACCCAGTATCATTAATAGTATCATTACTAATTATAAAAAGGCTTTAAGATCTTAGTATGTCTCCTAGAAATACACAAGATGATTTTGAAATTGTTGAAGCGCTCTTTTCTAGCGAGAGATCGGGCGGAAGAACTGTTGACATTTCAAAAATCATTACAGATTTCGAAATTTATGAACATTTAGATAAGCCTTTCTTATCTGCAAAATTTGCTGTGCTTGACACTACATCTTTCTTTGAAGACATTGATTTTCAAGGTGCCGAATCTCTTTCTCTTACAATCCAATCTTCGGAGACAAAGAAAGAAGGTTCAACCATAACAAAGATCTTTGTCATTGACAAAATTATTAAATCTGAAAGAGCAGATGAAAGAACTGAGGTAGTTTACTTACATGGCTATGAAGATCTGGTTTTAAGATCAAGCGTAAAGAATGTCAATAAACATTATAATGGCAATCCTCTAGATATTATTTCGAAAATGTTGAAAGAATATTTAGATAAAGGTGTTCTATATACTGAAGACTTGCAACAAAGTGCCATGAGATTAATCGTTCCAAATATGCATCCTATTGAAGCTGCTGTTTGGATTAAAAATAGATTAACTAATACAGATGGCATGCCCTATTACTTATATTCTACTCTTGCTTCTGATTCATTAAATTTAGTTGATCTTGGAGCTTTGCTTTTAAGAGAACCAGTAAATACTCAATTACCTTTTCTTTATGTACAAAGTTCATCTCAGTATTTAGAAGAAAGACATATTCCAATTTTTAGTTATAGATATGAAAATATCCATGATGTTATTTCCCTTATTCGTAAAGGATACGTTGGAGCTCAGTACAATTTTTTGAATACATTGAAAGGAACAAATGAAGTAGTGCCGTTTGATGTTTCGGATGATGTATTTAGAACACTGTCATCAAAAGACTACTTTAAGGATCAGCCTCGATTTATCTATGCACCAGAACAAGGAATAGATGGACAACCTTTAAGCACTTACACTTCAAAAGTAATTACTCAAATTGCCGCCGGCGGCGCATATACATATGATAATTATGGAAAAAATTCTTTAGATGAGGAAACAGAAACTGCTTACTATAAGAAAAGAGTAGTCGGTCACGCTTTGAAAAACTTCATGACTAAAACACCTATTTCAATTGTTGTTCCTGGTCGGCCTTTTATGAGAGGTGATGGAGATTATACAACCGGAAATATTGTAAGAGTTCTATTTTTAGAATCAAATCATGATAATTCTTCGACTCCTAATATTGATTCAAAGAAATCTGGAAATTATATAATGTACGCTGCTAAACATAGTTTTTCAACTCAGAATCCAAATAGAATTGATAGCACACTATTATGTGCTAAGCTTTCATCTTATAATGCTGATCTTAGTGCAGAGGAATTTATCAATGTCTCTTGATTTTTACGGAGATGAAACTCGATGGTTTATTGGAAGGGTTGTCGATAATAACGATCCTCTCTATCTCGGTCGAGTAAAAGTAAGAATTTATGGGATTCATAGTTCAAATCGTCAGGATATTCCTGATTATGCACTACCATGGGCTCAAGTCATGATTCCTGTAACTGAAGAAGGAACTACTGGATTTGGTGCAAATTCTCGACTTGTTGTGACAGCTCAAGTTTTTGGAATTTTTTTGGATGGAAAGAATTCACAACTTCCACTTGTTCTTGGTTCTATTCCAAAGATTGAAGAAGGTGAACAGGATATTACTGTAGATGATGAGCTTCCGGGTGAATCTACTGCAGAAAAGATTTTTCTTTATCTTATCTCTTCGGATCAACATGCATATACGCCTAAGCAGGCCTGTGGAATTATGGGTAATTTACAACATGAATCTGGTCTAAATCCGAAAGCTATTTCACAGGTTCCAGGCGAAGAGTCTTTTGGATTGGCTCAATGGAATCCGGCAGTGAATAGAAAGCAAGAGCTATTTGAATATTGCACACTAAACGGATATGATCCAACGTCACTCAACGGGCAATTAAAATTCTTAAAATATGACTTGGATAAAACACCGGGATATAGAGTAGATAAAAATCTTGGAGATTTGAAAGATGCTCAGACTGTTGAAATTGCATCTAAGATTTTTGAATTTCGCTATGAAAGACCTCAGCCCGGAAGTACAGATACTCGCATAGTAGAAGCTAAAAAGTTTTATGATAGGTTAGCATAATGACAATACAGAAAGCTTCAAATACAAATGTAATTACGCTTGAATTCGAGCCAACAAAAATCGAATCTGTCAATGTAAAGAAGAAAGGCGCACAGTTTTTCTCTTCGACAGAAAGATATACTTTATCTGGAAAGACTATTACTTTAGATAAAGTATATGCAAATATTACTGTGAATTATGAATATGATATTGCTCAAGATCCAGAAGCAGTGAATAATTATATTGCTTTTACTAATGATGTGTTCAATGGTGATTTGAAAAATTTTCTCATTAAAAATTCAAACACCGCACTTAAAACACAAGCTACGACTGCTAAGAAAAAAAGAGCATCTGTCGAAGGAACTACACTCGGCGTCGATGTTGGTACATCAAAAGGTGGATTTACTTCCCTATCAGCTTCTGTCAAAGAAACTCAGACCGAAACAGATGAAACAGTTGTTTCAATTATGGTTGATGGTGTTCCGGGTGTAACTGTTACAAAATCTATATCATCTTCTGATAAAGGGGATATCACAACTCTTACTGGTCGAACTGCGAGTGGAGGATTTCTTAATGCAACGATTGTAACAGGAAATCCAAAAGGAATTGAAGCAGCATTGACAAGTGTGGTTGGAGCTACAAAAAGACAAACTAAAGTTGCAATACAAAATGTATCACCATATCCTGATGAAGTTTCGGTTGCAGTAGAAGAAAATGTTTCGGTTGATGTAGCAAATACTTCTGAAAAAATTGCCACTAGAACAATGAATCTTCTGAATAATCCATTTAAAGCTGTTGATGCAGTAACAAATAAAATAGGATTTGGTTCACTCGGCCTAGACTTTGGTAATTTATTAGGTGCAGTTCTTGGAAAGAGTTTATCTATTCCTCAGGTGCAATCCTTTGGACAAGAAATGCCTAGTCTGCCAAAAGATTTTGTATTACCAGATAATGCAGTAGCTCCGCCAAGTATTATTTTGCCAGATGCATCTACTAATATTAGAAGTAATCTGAGAGAAACTAATCCTTTACCACCAAGTGTTCAGGTCTCAGAGCCTCCACTAAATTTAAGTGCCGGTGCTTCGGACTTTACATTCCCTCTTCCAGCCAGTTATAAATTTACAGAAGTCGGAGGATTTGAAGAACTTGAATCTGAAATTAGAAATTGCAAAAGACCTTTGACAACATCTATAGTATATTGGTCTACGACTTATTCGAATCGTGACTGGGATTCATATCAATTAAATGAGTTTCATACTTATAGACAAATTAACGGACTTGGCGCTCGAGCATTTTCAAGGTTAGTTGCAAATGATCCTACGTTTGGTAAAATTGAATGGCACTATGTTATTCGTAAAGATGGTGTTATTCAGAGAGGCCGGCCTCTTTCTCTCAATGATTTTGTTCCAAAGTCTGCAAACATAAAAGAAGAAAATGGATTGAAGATAGGATTCATTGCTGGTTTTAATGGACCTAACGATGATCCTGCAGCTAAACTTACTTCAGACTCTATTACACCTAATCAGTGGCAAGCTTTTGATGCATTCATTACAGCATTCTATAATGCTATTCCGGGTGGTTCGATTGTTGGAGCTCAAACTTTTTATAATGATGATTTACCTACGGGTCCAGGATTTGATGTAGAGACATATATATCCAGCAAATATAAAAAGACAAATACAGTAACAACTAAACTCCTTGCGCCAGAAGAAGTGAATACACAGAAGCCAGTGGAAGTTGTTAAACCTTCTCGAGTTAATTTGCCAGAAGAGCCACCGTTAGTACCAAAGACGGTGCCTCAGCCTGTAGAAACTACTCCTCCTGCTGGAAAATCAGAACCTACTGAAGAGCAGTTAAAAGCAGCTTCAGAAGAATATACTAAGTTGTTGAGAAGATCTGAAAGATTAGACTCAAATATTAAAAATATTGAAAAAACAACAAAGCAAAAATACGGTAAGGAACTTCCGGACTTTGTGACAAATGATTTAAATAAAAAATATAATGAACAAGCAGATGTTGATTCTCAGTTACTTGCACTAAAGAAAGATCTTATGAATAATAACTTTACATATGATAAACAATCAAATACATGGGTGGAGATTTAATAATGGCAAGAAGACCAACAGTTGTAGATGGATTCAAAGATGCTAATCGCCAATATCCTCTCCCCGAATATTCGAATCAACCTTCGACAAATAAGGCTGTGCGAGGTGGCAAGACAAATAAAGTATATCTCGGCGGCGGAGATATTACAGTTGATCTTGGGTTAAGACCTCTTCTTCCTTCGCAGTATCCAAAGAATAACGTAAAGAAAACCATTACCGGCCATATTGTTGAGATTGATGATACACCCGGTAATGAGCGTATGTTATATCGCCATCGCACTGGATCTGGTATCGAGATGAGAGCAGATGGAACTGTTATCATTAGTTCTGTTGATAACACTGTACGAGTCACTGGCGGAGACGAGAAGGTTATTGTAGAAGGTGATGGTGAAATCTCCTACAATGGTAATCTTACACTTAATGTTACTGGTGATTTTGACCTCAAAGTCGGTGGTAACTTTAATGTAGTTACGTCTGGCGATAAGTTCGAAGAAACACGTGGTGGAAGAAAAGATTTAGTTGAAAAGAATTTTGAACAAACTGTAAAGAAAAATAGATCATCTTATACGCTCGGTACTAATACTGAAACTATTCTTGGTGATAGAAATAATATCACAAAAGGTGTTCTTCGAAATTATGTAGAGGGTAACATTGAACAGCTGAGTGGTGGAAGCCTTGTGTTAACAGCTGAAGATATTATTACAATGTCATCACCTAATATCAATATTGGTGCTAAGTCTCTGACTGTTATTGGTGATAGCGGTACAGTCGGTGGCGAGAATATTATTATGTACAACTATAATATGTACACCGGTCACTCTATTGAAGCTGTTGATACTATCACCACTGCCACTACCTATTCTGATCGAGTCAACTCTACATCAATGCACGCTACTACATTCCACGGTGACTTAGCTGGTAAAGCAGCAAGAGCAGGTGATGCTGATACTTCAGCTGCTCCTGGTCCAGGAGGCGGATCAGGTGTGTATACAACTGAAACGGCTACTGATGTAGATCCTAAAGCTACTGTATTAACAAATAATGCAAAGATGGATGCTTACTTGCATCAATCTTCATTTGGTGTAAGACAGGTTGACATTGATCCTGGTGCTATTATGAAAAATCAGATTGATAAAACTGTAGAATATGGTGGCATTTCTACTCGTAAATTAACAACACCAGAAATTAGATCTAAGATGAGAGATCCAAACACTGCAACAAATAAACAGTTTGTTGGTTCAATGATTGCTGAAGGAAAACTTTCTCCTGATTATATTAATGCATTGCCACCAGAAACAGGAAGAAAAGTTGGGCCAGAGTCCACACCGCGTAGAAGTAGCAAGCCAATCGCGGGTAGACTAGACACTCGGAGATTTACGTAATGCCTACATTTACTCCAGATCCTCTATATAATCCTGAGTTTCAAGATAAGATTACTGCAAGGACTAAGCTAGCTCCTGGTATCACTATGGCTAAATTTTTAGCAGGATATGGCGATAACTCTAATCTAAATCATATTGGAAGTGATATCGAAAAACTTAAACTTGCTAAGCAATACTATTTACACGGACAAGTAATGCTCAGTGTTTCTCGTAATGACTCAGAATTTGAAGATTTCAGATTAGTTGTTGCTGAAGGATTATATAGGCCAGGACCAAACGAAACTCTTTTACCGGGAAGTGTTAATGATAGTTTAAAAAATGGATACGCTGTTGTATATGAACTTTTAGATAGTAAAGGCTTGAATGCAACCGCAAAAACCTTTGATTTAGCAGTTTACTGGAAAGATGTATTACAATTTGAAAAATTGATTCTTGATTATGATACTTATGATCCAAATGGACATCTGAATGCTCAGATTATTTTGATTATGCCAAAGGTTCTAGATTCTTGGAGTGTAACTTATGAAAACACTCTTGAAACAAGATTCAATAATTATGTTCAATCTACAAATGAGCTAGTAGAAATTTTAATGCCCGAAAAAGAAACTTCAGCTCAAGTTTATGGATAAATAGCATAAATAGTTTTATACAATAGAGATTAATATGGCAGTAAGAGCATTTGCAGCAGAAGATGGCAATCTACAGACTAAATCTGTAGTTGTCGCAAAAGAGAAAGTCTATAGAGATATAGATCTCACATTTGCTCGTAAACCTTCTGGTGACATCTATAAAAAGACAGATGCCGCTGCAGTGAAACAAGCTGTTAAGAATATTCTTTTGACTAACTTATATGAAAAACCATTTGCGCCACAATTTGGTTCTGATTTGTCTTCTCTGTTGTTTAGCCTAGATACTGATTTTGCTGAAGGCGATGTCCGCGAAAGAATTATTAATTCTATTAATAAGTATGAGCCAAGAGCCCGAGTTATGTCAGTTAAAACTACAATAAACGGCGATCAGAATTCTGCGAGAGTTACGGTGACATTTCAAATTTTAAGCACTTCAGAAGAATTTACAATCGATTTAACATTAGCGAGGTTGAGATAAATGGCAACCACTATTAAGTCAACTGATCTAGACTTTGATACTATCAAAGCTCGATTAAAAGACTACTTAAAATCACAAGACGAATTTTCGGATTATAATTTCGAAGCATCCGGCATTTCAAATGTTTTAGATGTGTTGGCATATAATACGCACTTCAATGGATTAATTGCTAACTTTGCTTTGAATGAATCTTTTCTGAATACTGCTCAATTAAGAAGTTCGGTTGTATCTCATGCTGAAGCTTTAGGTTATGTTCCTCGCTCGTACACTTCAGCAAAAGGTCTTCTTAATATTGCTTTGACCATTAATCTCACTAATCGTCCGACAAGCATAACATTGCCTGCTAATACTAAATTTTCAACTGAAGTAAATAGTGTCAGCTATACTTTCCAGACTCTTGAAAAATACACAGCTGTAGATGATGGTAGTGGCTTTTATCAGTTTTTGACTAATCAAGGAAGTGAAGATATTCCTATCTATGAAGGTACTATGAAAACTAAAACTTTCTTTGTTGGTGAGACCAGTGAAGAACAGATTTATGTTTTAAGTGATATTACTATGGATACGTCTTCCTTAAATGTGAAAGTATATGATACAGCTTCGGGCAATTCATACACTTCATATACTAATCTCAGAGATGCTGTAAAGATTGATACTACGTCTACACATTATCAGATTAAAGAAGTGCCTAATGGTAATTATGAATTACTTTTTGGTGATGGTGTAACTACAGGTAAGAAGCCTTCGGCGGGAAATAAAATTGTAGTTGAGTATCTTTCGACAAAAGCAATGGAAGCGAATGGAGCTACAAGCTTTACTGCAAATGCTGACTTGACTATTAATGATGTAGACTATCCTTTAGCAGTCACTGTTTCATCTGAATCTTCGGGTGGAGCTTATAAGGAATCAATTGATTCAATTCGTAGAAATGCACCTATTGGTTTTGCGTCTCAACAAAGATTAGTCACAGCCGAAGATTATAAGGCACAGATTCTTGCTCGTTATAATAACTATCTTACTGACGTAATTGCTTGGGGCGGTATGGATAACGATCCGCCTAAGTACGGAGCAGTTTATGTCTCATTGAATTTTAAAGATGGTGTATCAGCTGACATTCAGCAGGATGTAAAAGATCAGATTGTCGGTGATTTGACTTCAAATATTTCTGTTATGTCAATTGACACGTTATTTACGGATGCTATCACGACATTCCTCGAATTAACTACGTTCTTTAATTTAGATCCTGACTTAACAAACTCAACTCCTCTTGCTGTAGCAAATGATATTGATGAATTAATTCAGACATTCTTTAATAATAATCTTAAGAATTTTGGCAAAGTATTTAGAAGATCACAGTTATTAGCAGATATCGATGAATTGGATGAAGCTATTCTAAACTCGAGAATGGATGTAAAAGTTCAGCAAAGATTTACTCCGTCTATCGGTCAATCACTGTCTTATACATTACAATTCCCGGTAGCATTAGCAAATCCTGATGATGAATTTTATAGAATCACAAGTAATAGATTTGTATTTAATAATCTATCTTGCATCATAAGAAACAAGTTAAAGTCTAATAAATTAGAAGTTGTTGATATTGAAGGCAATATCCAAGTTGATAACATTGGTTCTTATACACCTGAAACTGGAACAGTGAATATTGTAGGGTTTAATCCAACGAGCATTGAAGGTACTTCTCAAGTAAAAATTTCTGCAGTACCTACAAATCAAAGCACCGTTCGGCCTTTAAGAAATTATATTCTAAATATTGACACTACTAATTCTATTACGTCTGCACAGATTGATTATCAAGAAACTAGGTTGACTCTCTAATGGCGCATAAACTAAGCGATTACGGTCGCAGAGATGTTAATTTAATTGAAAGAAAAATTAAGGATGTTTTGCCTGAGTATTTCAGAGCAGAGTATCCTGACCTTGTGACTTTTCTTACGGCATATTATGATTTTATTAATCAAGAAGATGCAGCAAATAATTATGATATTGATGTAAAGCAGTTATATCAAGTAAGAGATATTCCAGAAACCGAACTTGCAAACTTAAATAGGATTATTAAAGAACTAAGTGCTGGATTAGAAAACGGCGATCTCTTCACAGATCCTCGTTTTACAGCTCGAAGATTTGCAAACTTCTTTAGATCAAAGGGATCTGAAAATTCTATTCGTGAATTCTTTAGAGCATTCTTTCAACAAGAAGTTGAAATTGAATATCCTAAAAGACAAATGTTTATTGTCGGTGAATCTGAAATTGGATTCAACTCCTTAAAGTTTATTCAGAACTATGAGTTATATCAAATTTATTCTATTCTTATTAAAACAGGAATTGGTACACAAACTTGGAATACTCTCTATAAAAAATATGTTCATCCAGCCGGATGGTATTTCCAAGGGCAGGTTGTCAATGAAGGTGAAGCTGATCTTGGATTAAATTCTATGCCTTTATCGCTGGCAGATTCAAACATTGGTCCTATTCTTCTTTCTCAAGCTTCACTCGATGTAACTGCACCGTTTACCCAAGCAGTTGCACTCGTTGAAAATGAAACACAGTATTCGGATATTGATAAGAACTACATTTCAAGGTATCAGACATATACTGCTCAAGAACTTCAGCGCAACTTCTATAATATTAATGACCTTGTTTCACCAAACGCTCCTACTTTCGACGACAGTGCAAATGCTGGTGCTGAAGCAGACATGGCAGGCACACTGTACACAATGGATGGAACAAGATATACTGACAGCAATAATGCATAAGTTTGATACTTAATGCTTATTTTCAATATAAATACTTTTAATCACGTTGTAAGGGATTAAAATGACAAGACAAAATATTGCAATCGGATCTTCTGCCAATGATGGCACCGGCGATACTCTTCGCGCGGCAGGTCAAAAGATTAATGAAAATTTTGTAGAGATCTATCGTCGGTTCGGTGGAGACAGTGATGCGCTGTCAACGCAAATTACACTGTCAAATACTGCTATTATCTGGGAAGGTACTAGTGCTGACAGTTGGGAAACAAGTCTTATTGTTGCTGATCCTACTACAGATAGAACTGTGACTATTCCTGATGCAACAGGAACAATCGTATTGAATAGTGCGACTCAAACCCTTACAAACAAAACTTTGACAACGCCTACTTTAACGACTCCAAAGATTAATGATACTTCGGCAGATCATACATATAATATTGCGGTCAGTGAATTAACTGCGAATAGAACGGTGACACTTCCTCTCTTAACAGGAAATGATACATTTGTATTTGCTAATCACACTCAAACGCTTACTAATAAAACTTTAACTACTCCAACACTAAATTCACCTACAATCGGTACACTTATCAATGATGCAAATGGCGCTGAAATTATTAAGCTTACTGCTACTTCATCAGCTACGAATGAAGTAACAATTGCAAATGCTGCGACAGGTTCTGGCCCAACTATTTCTGCCACGGGCACTGATACAAATGTAAACTTAAATGTGAGTGCTAAAGGTTCAGGTGCAGTTGAGACGAATAAGATTGCCTTTAATCATGTAAGTCAAACTGCAGACGGTGCTGTATCAACTGAAAGATCATTTATTATTTTCAGTAAGGCATCTGCTCTTGCTGCTACACTTGCTAATGGCACAGTCACTGGTGAATTTAAGGTAATGGTAAACGCAAACACTGGATTAGTCACAGTAACACCAGCTAGCTTTGCACAAGGCACTTCCTTCTCAATTGCAGAAAATGGCTCATGCCAAGTTATTTGGGACGGCAGCAATTGGTTCATGATTGGATCTGCTGATTCGTCTGATACATATATAACTATTACTTAAGAGATAAACGATGACAGCAATTATTACTGACGCACTGAAAAAACAATTACTCGATACGATTTATGACGAGTTTGATGCAGGCGCTACTAAGTACTATATTGGGATCGGAAGATCTGAGCAATGGGATAGTGCTGAAACAGTACCTACTCCTACGAATTCTTTGAGATCTCAAAGAAATGCTCGTTTATCTTTGCAGTCTATTAAACTTGCATCCGATGCATCGTACGTTATTCCTCGCCATAACTGGTCTTCTGGTACAATCTATAGTGGCTATGATGATGCGTATTCTTCATATCCTACAAATGCTTATTATGTATTGACCGAAGATAATCAGATTTACATTTGTCTGCAACAAGGCAGAGATAGTAATGGTTTAGCAGTTGCTTCAACGGTGAAACCTACTGGACAGTCAACTAAGCCTCTTAGAACTTCTGATGGATATGTTTGGAAGTATCTCTATTCATTGAGTGGTGTAACATCTGCACGTTTCTTATCGGCTAACTTTATGCCGGTTGCTCTTATCGAAGATTCTTCGGGTTCTGCTGCACTGAATTCAATTCAGCAACAGCAAGCCCTTGTCCAAGAAGCAGCAAGTTCTGGACAGCTTTTAGGATTTAGAATTACTGATGGCGGAACAGGATATACTTCAGCACCTACTGTTACTATTAATGGTGATGGAACTGGAGTCTCTGCCACTGCTACTGTAAGTGGTGGTGCTATTACAAAAATTGAACTAGATTCGAGTGTTGATAGTGGCATGACAATGGGTCATTCATATCAATATGCTGGTGTAACTCTAACTGGCGGTGGAGGATCAGGTGCAGAAATTAGAGCTATCTTAAGTCCAGCGAATGGAATTGGTGCTAATCCTATTAATGATCTTAGATCTTCTTCGATCATGTTTAATGCAAAGCCTGCCGGGGCCGATGGCAATGATTTTATTGTAGATCAGGACTTTAGACAAATTGTTCTTATGAGAGCACCTGCGGATTATAATGATTCTGCTTATACAGACACGACTGGTAAAGTTCTTCGTTATCTTAGACTTACATCAGTAAGTGATGCTTCTAACTTTGTGGTTGATAGAACAATCACTGGAGGCACTTCAACTGCGCAAGCAATTATTGATCAAGTTGATAGTGATAAGATTTATGCTCACCAGACAGAAGCTACTGGATTTGTTAGCTTCCAAGAAGGAGAAGCTGTAACATCACCTGGTGCGACCGGTACACTATCCGCCGAAGGGTACGATGTGGATAGTGATGCATTTACGAATGACGATGTCAACAAATTCTCGGGTGACATTCTCTATATTGAAAATAGAGCACCCGTAGTTAGATCAACAGATCAAACAGAAGATATTAAAGTTATTATTTCACTCTAGGATATGAAGAATGGCAACTGTACTTACTAGCTCAACTTTCACGAATACTTATAAGGATGACTTTGCTGATAGCGATGGTTATCATCGTATTCTTTTTAATAGTGGTAAAGCTTTACAGGCACGTGAACTTACGCAAATGCAAACTATTCTGCAAGAGCAGATTAGAAGATTCGGTGATAACATCTTTAAGGAAGGTGCAGTAGTAAAGCCAGGAAGTATTGCTCTTAATAATAGCTTTGAATTTGTAAAATTAAACACTTCTACAAACGCTCTTCCAAATACACCGAGTAATTTAGTTGGAACTTCTTTTACTGGCCAAACATCTGGAGTTATTGCAAGAGTTATTGAAGTTATTGCTGCTGAGGGCAGTGATCCAGCTACTCTCTATGTACAATATACTGACACTCTTTCATCGACATCCGCAACTACGGGTCCTATTAGGTTTGATCCAGGCGAAGATCTTAACAATGGAAGTGTTACTTTAACAGTACAGACAACTAATACTACTTCTAATCCGGCAACCGGAACTGGTTCTAGATTTTCTGTTGGATCTGGAATTTACTACACTAAAGGATTTTTTGTCTTTACAGATAATCAATCTAAAGTAATCTCGAAATACTCAGATGCGCCAGATGCTGATATTGGATTTAAAGTCATAGAAGAAACAGTCACTGTTTCTGATGATGATGGACTATATGATAACCAAGGTGCTACTCCTAATCTTTCATCTCCTGGCGCTGATAGATTAAAAATTAGATTAACTATTGCATTAAAAACTGAAATTGCATCTGATGAAAACTTCATTCACTTAGCGACTCTAAAGAATGGTGCACCATTCGCGACTAATCAAGTTACAGATGCTTATGAAGTTCCTAATGATGTAATTGCGCAAAGAATTTTCGAAAATTCTGGTAACTATGTCGTAGAACCATTTACTGTTAAATTTGATTTAGATAGTGATGCTACAAAGCTTCAACTTCAAGTCAGCGATGGTATTGCAGTTGTTGAAGGATATAGAGCAGCAAGACACTTTCCTTCGGTTCTAAGAATTGATAGAGCTACTAATACAATTTCTTTAGAAAATCAACAAAGCTCAGCAAATTATGGAAATTATGTAGTAGTAGATCCTTCAAATACAAGTGGCCTCCCTAATATCAACACTTTTGAAAAATTAAATTTAAGAAGTGCTGTTGACTATGGAGGCAGCACTATAGGAACATGTAGAATTTCTGCTATCAATGAAGGAGCAGGATCTAGTTATAACTATCACTTAATTGATATTCAAATGAATTCTGGACAAGCATTCCGGAATGTAAAGAGTATTGGAACGAGTGCCACAGACTATTTTAATCCTACGCTAGAAAATAGTAAAGCCGTTATTAAAGAACCGGGAAATAATCTTTTACTTTTTGGAATTCCAGAACAAAGACCTAAAGCAATTAGTGATATCACTGTAGATGTACAAAGAAAATTTTCAAATGTCACAACTGACGCCGGCGGAGCTGGATCAGTAGCTTCATTAACTGGCACTGGAGAAACATTTGTCAATGTAGGTGATTGGATTGCAGCAAATGCTGATAGTTCGATTGATACTGGAATTGTATTTGCATCTGATGGCACATTCACTGGCGGTCCTGCTAGCTCGAGTAATTTAGAAGTAATCGGATATGTTAGAAAATCTGCAGCAAGTGTAAGACAAAAAATCTTGACTGACGGATCTGTCATCGGACAAATGGAGTCAGATGGATCTGGCTTAAAGTATCTGTCTATGAGAAAAGCTGATATTTATTCTTTGACAGAAATTGTTAATACTGCTGATAGCAGTCAAAGCTATTTTAATAGATTTACTTTAGATAATGGTCAGCGCAATTCTTTTTATGGTACTGGTAGACTTATTCTTAAAGCTGGAAACTCAGCTCCTTCCGGAAATGTCACAGCAAAGTTTAAGTACTTTAGGCATGGCACAAATGGAGATTTCTTCTCGGTCAACTCTTATACCGGTCAAGTAGATTATAAGGATATTCCATCTTATATCTTACCAAGTAATAGAGGAATAGTTCGTTTAAGAGAAGTTTTAGATTTTAGATCTATTAAAGATTCTGATGGAGATTTTGTAAACAGTGGCACTGGTGCTCGAGTACATGAATTGCCTCAACCAAATGATCTGATACAATTTGATGCTGTACATTACATACCTACGGCTGGTAAATTGCTTCTTGACATTGAAGGCAACATTGTATTTGAAGAAGGTACCCCAGGATTGATTCCACAGCTTCCTCTTAAGCCTCCTCAGACTTTAGAATTATATAATATTGGACTAGGTGGCAACACACTAAGTCCAAAAGATGTTGCTATTAAAAGAATCGATTATAAAAGATACACTATGGCTGACATAGGTGATTTAGAAGAGCGCATTGATAAGCTAGAAGAAATTACAGCTTTATCTATGCTAGAAATGGATACAAAGAACTTTGACGTTCTTGATTCTTCTGGAAATAACAGAACTAAATCTGGTTTCTTTGTAGATAACTTTTCTACACAAATGCTCTCTTCAGTTGCTAATCAGGGTTATAATGCTTCGATTGATCCACAAAGAAAGAGTTTAAGACCCGCACACGGTGAAGATAATATTAAGTTACTTTTTGATTCTGCATCTTCTATAAATGTTATAAAAAAAGGTGATAATGTTTATATTGCATATGATGAAGCATTATATGTAAATCAAAATCTAGCCAGCCAATCTATTCAAATTAATCCTTTCTCGGTTGTAGTTCATGAAGGAACTGTTCAACTTTCTCCAGCATCAGACGAATGGAGAGATGTTGTAACAGCAGCACCTAAGACTATTGATGGAGGCGTCAAACTTAACACCGAACAAGCATTCATGTGGAATAACTGGGAATGGAACTGGGGCGGTACACCAATCGAAAAATTAAAAGTTGGAAGTACCACAAATGTTAAAAAATCTTCAACATCTTCAAAATATGTTTATGAATCAAACCGAGTTGTATCTGATGAAGTAGTTAAAAAGGCAGTAGCGAATAGAGTAATTGATGTTGTGCTTATTCCGTTCATAAGATCTCGTAAAATTTACTTTAAAGCTACTGGCTTAAGACCAAACTCTAAAGTCTTTGCTTACTTTGACGGAGTATCTGTAGCCGATTGGGTAAGACCGGAATCTTTCCAATATTATTCAAATGATACTACGGATTATGGAAATCTTTATAAAAATGCTACTTCACACCCTGATGGAAGTGATACACTTGAAACAGATGCTAACGGTGAAGTGACTGGATCTTTCTTCCTTCCTAACACTGAAACTATTAGATTTAGATGTGGTACACGCCAATTTAAGATCTTAGATATTAGTGTAGATAAAGAACAAGACGCGCTTGCAGTCGCTCGTGCTCCATACACTGCTGCTGGATATATCGACACATATCAAAAAGAATATCTATCAACTCGAGTATTAACAGTTCAAGGACAAAAAACTGTTAACAATAAACATTATAGCTATCAAGGAGATGATGGCGGTGGTCATACTAAAGTTGATGGATATGTTAACGTACAACTCGGTAAGACAGGCACGTGGTCAAATGATCCAGTCACTGTCGGAGGTTGGGCTAGAGATCCGAAAGGATTTGCTGGCGGCTTTGCGAATTATCATGATACTGATTATTACACAGGTAAAGACATCCTTGATAAAGCAACTGAGCAGCATAATTCCGCAGGCGATCCAGGACAGAAGATTGTTTGTACTGAAATGTATAGACAAACACAGCTTGAAGATTGGAAGCGTGCTATGAGGATCTGGGATACTTACCAACGTAGACATCTGACGCCTCTACATGAGGTAGGTTATCACTGGTTGTTCAAGCCTTACGTTGCAGGAATGCAAAACAGTAGTGCACTTACTAAACTGGGTGCTTATCTTGCACAAGAAAGAACTAAACACTTGAAACATGTTCTTACAAAAGGAAGAGCTAAAGATAGCTTAGTTGGAAATGTTTGGTGTAAAATTATTCATCCGATTGTATACGCAGCGGGTAAAATTAAAATGAGAAATAGTGGAAAAATAGAGGGTTAAATGGCAATTACATCAACCGGATATAGATTAAATAAGCATCCAATTGCTCAGTCATTCTATGTAGATGAAATTAATGGAATCTATTGCACGAAAGTAGATTTATTTTTCCAAGTACGTGATACTTCATTTCCTGTAGCAGTGCAGCTTCGGCCAATGGTAAATGGATTTCCTTCTGCCGATGCAGTTCTTCCTGGAACTCATATAATTAAACCAGGAAGTTCAATCAATGTATCTAGCGATGCCACTGCAGCCACAACCTTTGAATTTCCAGAACCCGTATTTTTAAAAGGTTTAACAGATTTTGCAATTGTTGTAACTGCAGATTCTCCTGATTATAAAATTTATGTAGCTCAAACAAATGAATTTTTATTAGGATCTACTGAGAAAAGAATCACACGTCAGCCTGTGTTAGGAAGCTTGTTTTATTCACAAAATGGAGCAACCTTTACAGCAGCGCAGAATCAAGATTTGACATTTAATTTATATCAAGCTAGATTTAGAAGAGAAACACCAAGTAAAGTTTATCTTTACAATGCTGACTTGCCTAAACAATTACTTAATGAAGATCCGATTACACTTGCTGCCGGCAGCTCAACTGTTACTGTAGAGCACTATAATCATGGAATGCAGGTTGGTCAACAAGTAAATCTTACTGGAATCGATTCTGCTGGCCTTGGAGGAATTAGATATAATAGCTTAATTGGAAATAGAAATATCACTAAAGTTGATTATAATGGATATCAGTTCCTTGCAGACTCCAGCGCAGATTCAGATATTGTCGGTGGTGGAGTTAATATACAAGCTACAAAAAATATTCCGTACTCGATTATTTATCCGCATATTCAAAATCTAAAACCAAATAACACTAGTATTGTAGCTGGAGTGAAAGGAACTACTGCAAGATCATTAGGCGGAACAGAAACTAGTTTTCAAAAAGGATCAACCTATCAACCTGTTATATTAAATGAAAATAATTTCTCAACTGTATTTTATCAAGTTGCTAATTTAGCAAGTGAAACATCTGAATTAGGTGCAGGCGTTAAATCCTTTGATATGGAAATAGATATTAGTTCTCGAGATAGCAATGTTTCACCAATTATTGATTTACAAAGAGCGTCGGCTTCTCTTATCAATTACGTCATTGATAATCAGTCTGGATCTTCGGATGCAATTAATTATGTGGCTGAAACTGATGCCGGAGAAGGTTCATCTGCTTCGAAGCATATCACAAAAATAATTACACTTGCAGAAGATGCTGTGGGAGCTAAAGTCATCTTTGCCGCACAGCGCCCAGCAAGTTCTTCTATTCAAGTATACTATAGGTTCGGAACAAGAGATGAAGATCTTATTAATAAAAGTTATACTCTCGCAACTGAAGAAACTAGTAATCCTTCCGATAACAATGGATTCACATTTAGAGACTATGAGTATTTAATTGGCGGACCCGGTGGATCATTAGATCCATTTGAACAAATGCAATTCAAATTTGTGTTAAAATCTAGTAATCAAGCTAGTGTTCAGATAATGAAAGATCTTAGAATTATTGCGTTGAGTGTATAAATGGATCATATTAAAATAGAAGGTGAATCTGGTTATGTTCGAGATAGAGACACCGGTGCGGTGTTGAATATAAATAAAAGTGAGATACAAGCTGCACGAGAAAGAAAAAAACAAAGAAAACTTAAAGAGCAAGAATTCGAAGACTTAAAGAATGAGGTAAGTGAAATCAAAGAATTACTTCTTAAGCTAGTAGAGAAACAGTAATGGCAAAAATTATCGTTAATTACACCGACACCGTAACTGGTTGGGTCGATAAAAATAACCAACTATCGGATAAAGTTGGTGATTTATCTAATCTAACGACTAATATTGACTCTGACTTAGTTGGAGCGATCAATAGTCTAGATTCAGATATCGGAACTCCGAGTTCACTTAACACTACGGCTCAAACAATCGTAGGTGCAATTAACGAGCATGAAACTGATATCGGCAATATGACATTCACTGGATTGTCAGCGACTGATATTTCTGGTGCAATTCGTGAAACCATTTCTGAAGTAGGTGATGTCACCGCTCTTAATACAACAGCTTCCACAGTAGTTACAGCTATCAATGAGCATGAAGCTGATCTTACGACAATCAATGATTCAATCGGAACCGGTGGACTTAATACTACAGCCCAAACTCTGATTGGTGCTATTAACGAGCATGACACTGAGATTGGTGCAGCTTCACTGAATACAAGTGCTACTACACTTCGTGGTGCTATCAACGAGCATGAAGCTGACATTACTACTATCAATGATTCGATTGGAACTGGTGGATTAAATACCACTGCTCAAACTTTAGTCGGTGCTATCAACGAGCATGAAACCGACATCGGTAGCATGTCATTAAATACGACTGCATCTAATTTGACAGCAGCAATCAATGAGCATGAGACTGACATTGGTAATATGTCTCTGACTGGATTGTCAGCTTCAGACTTATCAGCTGCAGCTAGAGAATTGAGAACAGAACTTGGAGATGTAACAGCACTCGCTACTTCTGCTTCTACAGCAGTCACTGCTATCAATGAATTACATACTCAACTCGATAATGTTGATTCCGATGTTGGAACTCTAAGTTCATTGACTACTAGTGATAAATCTTCATTAGTTTCAGCAATTAATGAATTACAAACTGAAATCGGTCAAATTGATTCTGATTTGGCTTTTGTGAATGTTGTCGGTGATGTTAGCTCTCTTACTACTAGCACTAAAGTAAGCACTGTAGCAGCTATCAATGAATTAGTCAGTCGAGTCGATTCTGCTAATACAAACCAGACTACTGATATTCGCAGTGCCGTGTCTGCAAGTGGTGACTTATCGTATAATAGTAGCACCGGCGTCTTTAGTATCGACGTAGAAACAATCTATACAAAAGCAAACTTTGATTCGGACCTCGGCGACGCATCAACCTCTAGTCTTCCAGAAGGCTCAAACCTTTATCATACCACAGCACGTGCAAGGCAATCTATCTCAGTTACAGATGCAGGTGGTGATGGAAGCTTATCATACAATAATTCAACCGGTGTTCTTACATACACTGGTCCTTCAGCTTCTGAAGTAAGAGCACACTTTAGTGCTGGTGAAGGTATTGATATATCATCTGGTTCAATCTCTGGCGAAAATGCTACTACTTCAAATAAAGGTATTGCTTCATTTAGCTCAACAAACTTTAGTGTTTCGAGTGGTGCAGTATCAATTGCAAATGACGGTGTTGCAAGAGCTAACTTGAAAGATGAAGTTGAATTAGTAATATATAATTCAAGTGGTTCAGCAATTAAAACATTATATGGCGCAGGAAGTTAAATTATGGCAGTCAGGACTCCTCTATATGAGTCAAGTGGGAACCTGAGAGAAATGACATCTGCTATGATCGATCAGATTGTAGCAAAAACAATTTACCTCTACTCACTTAATCCATCGGTAACATTATCACGGGTCTCGTCCGGCGGTAGCTTAGGATCTCTAACAGATTCTTACGTAATCGCAGGAGCAGCTATTACTCGTGCAGATAGATTTGCTACCGAAGCTGAAACAGCAGAGCCTACAACTTCAACAGATACGTATGCACATATTTCACAAAGTCTTGCGAGTGTAAGTCAACCATCAGACACCGGAGGAGTCGCTTTTCCATTATTCAACAATAGTGGCAATCTCCAAGCTATGTCTGCTGCTGATATGCTCGATACATTTATTGAACCCGCTATCACTTCTCTTTCATCTGGTTCGACTGGAACAGCTCAAGGTGGAACATATTTTGTTAGCACAAGTTCTTCTGTTAGTGGTGCTACTGCTGTAAGTGGTGATATTGTTTTTAGAGATAGAAAAGCAAATGTAAGTGCGTATACTGCTGGTGGAATTCCAGAAACTTTAGAGCAAACTACCACAGTGGCAAATTATTATTTGCATAGAATCAATGGTGCAGATTCTGCATACACCACTCCAGTATATGCTCGTACAGACAATAATCTTCAAGTTTATACTACATCAAACTTTAACACACTATTGCAAAACTACGTAAGATGGGCTGCTGTAAATCACACTGGTTATAGAATCTCATATAACTATGGTGGATCAGGAAGTGCTCGTGGAACTTTTACCAATACATTTTTAACTGGTGTTACTGGCAATTATCAAACAAATCGAATAAACACAGATGATTACCGTGCACAAGAATTTCCGAATGGAACAGAGACAACAGTTAATACTGCTTTTAATATTAATTTGACTTAAAGGATTATTATGTTTTTTGAGAATGATGATTATAAATTTGTGACAGCGCGTTTTACAGATCAAGAAAAAAAATTTATTGAAACGACTTGGAAAGATAAAAAACAAGATCTGCACACATATGGAATTGAACTTAATCCAGAACATCCACACTATATGCAACTACTTGACTTAATTTCTCTAGATGAAATACACGAAAATACAGTAAATCATTTTAGAAAAGAAAGACAGGTATTTGAAGAAGTTGTCTATGCAATTGCAAAACGAGACGGATTGATTGCAGAAGCTCTAACAGAGCAAAGCAAAAACAAATATGAAGCTCTTGTCAAATCTGTTTTTGTAGAATACGATGAAGAAAAAGACAAAGAAGACTTATTCAATTTAAAGCTAGCACTATTTGAATTAGATCAAGTAAGAAAATCTGATAATAGAGAACTTAAAGCTAAACTAAGAAAAGCTCCATCATTCGTTCATGCTATTGGTGCGGCAATTGAAATTTATTCCACCAGCCAGTAGTTTTCAAATGTTTATATCGCTGATTAAAAAGAACGACTGGGTATTCCGGTCGTTCTTCTGTTATAGTCTGATATGAACAGAATCCATAGTAATAACGCTTTGGCTGAAAATTTTCGTAAAGATACTTATCCACGCCTCTCCAATATTTTACCATATTGTAATTAGGATCTTCAGCAAACTTTTCATGTATATAAGATACATCTCCTTTCCATGAAATGATAGATGAGTTTAAAGGTGTATGCCAAGCATCTCTCCACCAAGCATGACACACATGTAAACTGTCATATATGAATCGATTACAGTCACCTTTAATTATTACATCTAGATCAAAATACAAATATTGATTCTTTGTGAATTTTTCAAACATTAATAATTTATTAAATACGCCTCTGTGATCATCATAACGATCTTCAGTAATTACATGAAATTTAGCATACTCTAAACAAGAGTATGTGTCAATCATATGCTTTAGATTATCAACATACCATTGATCGTACTTAGTACCAGTTTTTACACAAATTATTTCTAATGTCATCGTTTTTTATATGCTTGTGTATTGTATTATTAGGATTTGCAAAGTGAACAATTTTAATTTTAGGATTGAATTCATCTCCTAAATACATGTACATTTCATCAAATGCTTGAATATACTGTCTGTTTAATTTATTATTGTTATCGAAGTCATCTGTATATTTTGCTACCCATTCTCCTGGCATAGTTGTAACACTAATACCGTTCTCTGCGCAAGTGTCATATACAAAATTTTGCTCACCAAAATACCGATAGTGAACAGTACCATTAATAAAATAATGTAATTGCCATTTTTCCGGATCTTTGATAAATTTTTCCCATACAGCTTGAAGACTTCCAGCATTAAACTTGTACCAACCTCCGTTAATTTTTAAGTCATCACCGCCCCACCACTTGCAATAAGATACTAATTCATTATCATTTACAGGATATGATATCATTTCTGTTATATCTGAAATAATCACCTGATCAATATCCATTACAATAATTTCACCGTCACCAGTAAATTTCTTATCGAAAAACTGCATCTTAAACCAATGTTGTTTAATGCTTGTATTCGATGGAAGTGAAATTAACTCGTCACACTTTACAGGAGTATCGGAGTAACACACAAAATGAACAGGCACTTTGCAATTTCTTTTTATAGAATTGTAAAGTTTCTCTACGTAGTCAGGCGTGTATTTTCCTTCAAAATATAAACAGAAGATTTTAACCATACACATCCTCAAACTGTTTATTAATTACATGAACCATATAACTATTTTCTAAATGAGTATCCAACTCATCATATAATCTATGCCAATCATCTCCAATATTTGTAAATGGAATGTTATATCTTTCTAAAAGATAAGAAAAAAATATCTCATTATTATTAAGATTAGATAGCAACTTCATGCTATCTAATCTTTCTTCGTATTTAAGAAGAGATATAGATTTTTTATTGCCGGCAATAATTCCGGTATTTACAATGTGTTCATCATATGATATAATATCATCTTTAAATAGCATTTCTCTTTTTGCAAATGCTTTTGAACATCGATGATATTCGTCCCTTTGAAATTTTTGAATAACATATTTTTTGTAATTGCTAATACTAGAAGATAAATCGCCTTGCCATTCGGTATATTGATAATTCTCAATTTCTTTTTGGATAATAAGATTTGTGTTTTGATTTAGTATACAAATTTTATTTAAATCAAAAACATCAAAGAAGTTTTGGTTTGTCATAGGAATAACGTCAAAGTCTAAGTATAATACTTCATCATACTCTTCTGCAAACTTTTCCATCATGATTATTTTATAATGTTGTAAATCAATATAGCTCATTTCATTTGGAGAAAGTAGCATGAATTCAGCTGAGCATAACTTTGCATATTCATCTTTACTTTCATAAAGACGATCGTAGTATTTCTTAAACTGATTTGAACTATAGTTAGTCACTCTTTCATGAGTAGGTAACTGACTAAAGATACTGAATATTATTCTCTTCACAGTATTTCCATATATGATCAAATTTTTTATTAATAGCATGCACAAACTTAGTGTCTTTGAATATGTAGTCATTATCAAAGAAATAATGCCACTTTTCATCAAGCCATTGCATAGGTGTGCTTGTCTCTTCTACCTTATAACTCCACAACGTTTCATTATCATATCCGAAGCCAGCTGAAATATTTTCTGGGAACATTCCTTCTTCTGGAGTATTCACAAGATAGTCCATCAAATCTATATTTGATTGAAATTGAGAAAAATAATCGAGCTGTTCTAAATGACGAGATTTAGCTCCAATGATTCCTGTATTATAGACATGATTTGATGGCGGAAGCCCTCTATCCATTAACATAGCTGAGCAATTATAATGTTTTGCTGTAGGAGATCTATTATCTAGTTTCTTCTTATTATTTCTACGAATATGATCATTATTGTGTGCAATTGCAATTCCTTCACTTAGATTCCAAGCTTCAAAAAAGTTTTCATTAGTAATTGGAACTACATCAAAATCTAGATACAAGATCTCATCATAATCGAGAAGATCATATAGCAACTTAATTTTATAGAAATTAATGATATTGTAGTCTGTAATTTGAGGATATTTCTTTTTCATTTCATTATAGTATGGAATATAGTCATCATACTCATACATGAAAAAGTCTGCTCCGACAAGATTAGCATATCTCTTTTTTGTCTGTATTAGCTTATCATAATTCTTTGCTAATTCAATCTTTGTTCTTTCTGACTTTGATATCGTGTCACCTCGATAAGCTGGCTGATCATCTAGCTTTTCAGAAGGTATATCAATATAAAGGCTATAGATTATTCTTTTCATCTTCTTTTTCCTAAGAGAGTAAATCTCTTATACTCTTTCATTGGTATTTCATTTGCAAAGAAGAGAGAATATAATCCACTTCTTAAGATAAATTCTTCTAAGTCTGCTACACAGTGCGTGTGTTCAGGATGATCAAAGTGATTATTTGATTGTAAAGCATAAATGGCATCTGCAAAGTTATCGTGAAATTCATGCATATCTGTCATGTGTTCGCAGCTCGTATTAATGATAATATTGTTTTCACCTAATTGGCTATGCCATTCATTTGTGTCAAACATATTATAGTGCGTTATTTCAAAATTATCTGTAAACTTTTTTGTGTAGCTTTTAAGAATTCTTCTTACACTTGTATCGATGTCATTTAAAATGAGCTTCTTAACTCTGAAGTTATTAAGCAAATATGGAACAATTAATGTTCCGTACCAGGCTCCTATTACAAACACCGTATAATTTTGATGAAGGTATAAACGCTCATGCATACAACGAATTAAGTGTTGTTTACTTTCAACTTGAGTTTTGCAATATGTTTCAGAATATCTTTTGACATCTTCGAAGGTGTCAAGTTTTCTTTGCATTTCATATAAGTATTCAACCGGTATTTCGAAATTTAATGCCATAGTTCATGCACCAACTTATCTTCTATCTCATGCTGTTTAATACCTTGATTAAAAATAAGAACAGATCCTTTTTCTTTGTTAAATCCAGTATGGTGATATGATTGAAGCCAATCATTGCTAATAGTCTTAACTTCAAATTCTTCAAATTCGTAATAGTAAAAAACTTTGTCAATGCCTTTATAGTTGTTTACCAAATATTCTTGGTTGTTATCAAAGAAATCATAGATCTTCTTAACTTCTGGTGTATGACTCCAGATCATAATTGAAGAGTTAAGATCACAAGATAAATTTCGATTGTAACCCTTAAAGTTTCGAACAGGATCAACCCAGTAGGATTCTGCGATAGTCAAAGTATCATTTGCTTCTAAGGCTAAGTTTGAAATATCATTATATATTACCACATCTAGATCAAAAAGTAAACAAGTATTTTTTGGAATTCTTGGATCGTTGAGAAGAGAAATTTTATTCCACCATTTTTCCCATCTATCATCGATTATAGATAAACAAGTAATATCGTTAATGATCCCTTGAGGATCATCGGTAAGACAGAACATTTGAAAAGGAATATGTAAGTGCCGGCTAATCATCGAGTGTAACTTATTAACATACTCTGATGAATAAGCTGTTCCCCATTTGACGCATAGTATGTTAATCACTGGTATCTCACACGGCTTTCATGACGCTGCGATCGCTACAATAGATAGCGATGGTAATATTATATATGCATCTCATTCAGAGCGTCTTACCAGAAAAAAGAATGATAAGGAGTTATCTCCTCTCTTTGATCTGAAAGGCACGACTGTCTTTTATGAAAAGCCATTTCTTAAAAATACTCGAAGATTATACGCTGGCCAGTCTTGGAAGTCCAGACCAAAGTATGATGCATACGTACATCATCATTGGTCGCATGCTGCGGGCGCGTACTACACCCGCCCGTGGCCAGAAGAACCGGTATGTGTAGTCATCGATGCAATCGGTGAATGGGATACCGCCAGTATTTGGTGGGAAAAGAAAAAAGTCTGGTCATTAAAATATCCGAAGTCACTTGGATTATTCTATTCTGCTATTACAAAGGCGTGTGGTCTAAAGCCAAATGAAGATGAATATATTACTATGGGCATGGCCGCGTTTGGTGAACCTCTATATGATTTGGATCCATATGAATATTATCATAGAGGTATAGAACTAGATGGAAAGCCCGAAGATCTAGCTGCGAGTGCACAAAAAATAATTGAAGATGAAATCTATAAGATTATGAAAAGAGCTCGATCATACTCATCGTATCTTTGTTACGGCGGTGGTGTAGCTCTTAACTGTGTAGCCAATTCAAAGATTTATCCTCTTTTTGAAAAGATATGGATCATGCCTAATCCGGGAGATGCGGGATCGAGTCTTGGTGCTGCTGCAGCCTATATAGATAAGAAAGTAAAGTGGATCGACCCATACTTAGGAACTGAAATAAAAAATGACATCAATCCTCGTGAAATTGCTCGATATATTTCTCAGCGTGGTGTGTGTGGTGTGGCTCATGGTCGTGCTGAGTTTGGTCCTCGGGCCCTTGGTAATCGTAGTCTTATCGGTGATCCTCGTAGAGCTATTAAAGACACTGTTAATGAAATTAAAAAAAGACAAAAGTTCAGACCGTTTGCCCCCGCAATTTTAGAGGAACACGCATATGCATATTTTTCTGGTCCTATGAATGAGTATATGCAATATGTGGCAAAGGCAAGACATGATTATGATTCTGTTACGCACGTTGATGGCACGGCCAGAGTTCAGATTGTAAAAAAAGACTGCAAATCGATTCTTCGGCAAATTTTAGAAGAATGGTATGATTTAACAAAATGTCCTATGTTACTTAACACTAGTTTAAATATAAAAGGTGAGCCAATGGTTGATAATTTAACAGACGCTGTTAAATTTGAAAGGATGTATAATGTTAAAGTTTTCTAAGAAACCTTTGATGATTGCTGGTGGATGTAGTTTTACAGATCCTAATTTTACTTCTATATTTCATCTGGATCTTGATACTTCTTGGGATAAATGGCCTGCTATTTTTGGTAAGCAATATAATTATAAAGTTTTAAATTTAGGTACTAGTGGAAGTGGAAATCAGCGCATATGTCAATCAGTCATTAATGCTGTCAATGAAAATCCAAATGTAAAATTAGTTTTAGTGTTATGGTCTGGTTGGGATAGATTTAATCTTTATGGACGTAAGTTTTGTCCTATTGCAATGTGCGATAAAAAGAATAAGATAACACAAGAGCAAGAAGATAAATTATTAGCTCGTAATCCAAAATATAAATTGCAACACGAGTTATCAGAAATTATTATGGAAAATTATTTAGATTTTGGAGAAATCTTAGATGACACGTTATTTCATATGTGGATATTAAAAGATTTTCTCGAGAAAAGAAATATCAAATATATTTTTGCACAAGGAGTAAAACCAATACAATTTTCTTTCTTTGATTTTACTTATATCAAAAACACAATATATCCAAAACTAGAAAATTTTCTTAATCATATGTATTATGATGATTTAGATGTAGAAAATTTTTATGGATGGCCACTCTTTGACGTGATTGGAGGTCATCATCTAGACACTATTATTAATGAAAACATTGAAGAATTTAGGATTTCAAAGATTGATGGACACCCAAACGGTAAAGGGCAAGAAGAAATTGCTAAGATATTTTCGAAAACTTATGAAAAAATTTATGCTTAAAAAGAGATTATTAAAAAAGAAAAAGGATGAACCGGTGTTCATCTATGAAGATTAACTCCAATAATCTTTTACCCAATTATTGCAGGTATGAATCATTGGTGAATCCCCATTAAAAATGCATGTAGAATAAGCTGGTCTATACTTTTCTTTTTTTGTGTCATTCTCATGAGCGCCTTGTGAGTACGAATAGCATGTCAATTTATCAAAATACTGCCAGCCATATTTGCCGCAATATTGATGATAATTATCAGTTCCAGCATATGCTTGAACATATTCATCTTCTCTTTTTATATACTCATTGAAATAGTCAACCATACTATTTTGTTTATAGAAATACATTGATCCATTCGTCTGTGTACGCTCTTCGTGTTGACGAGAATCAAACCAAGATTGAGATCTCCAATATTTCCAAATAGTGGTTGGCTTATTGTAGTTTAAATCAAAGTGATCTAGAATAATCATGTCTAGATCAAGAGCTAAAATATATCCCTCTAAATTTAAGAAATTCTCTCTAAAGTAATGCATCTTAGGAGGGTCCATCATCTTTACAGATGAGTTCCAATACTTAATTCCATCAGGTTCTCGTAAGTGCACACCTTTAATAGGATCGGTATTATCTGTCAAGCAGTAAAATTCAAAATCATAGAGTAGCTTATCTTTGCAACCTCTATAGAGTTTTTCTACATACTCATCCGTATACTGCTTTCCCCACTTTGCGCACAATATGTTCAACTTCATTGTGTAAGTCCATGTTAGCGTTGTTGATATAGAATTCTAATTCTGGAAAAAGCTTTTCTACATTTGTCATTCTAAAATCATTGAGTAATTTAATATAAGTCATACCTAACTGAAAAGCTTCTTCATCTCGTTCTTCTTTTAACACCGAAACAATTCCTTTGAAAGCTTCAGAGCGAGAATGATTTTCAATGTTGGTGATCAGCTTTTCTTTTATATCGTCTGGCAAGTGTCTCATGTTTAATATATTAGGAGTAAAAACTACATTATCATCAACGTGTGGAATTATTCCATGCTCTAGAACAAAGTAGTCGTAAAAATCTGTGGCTTGAAAAACTGACAATACTGACGCTGTAAAATTAATATTGAGATGCACGTTGTCATAATTTTGAATTGTTTCAAGGTTTTCTACAAACTCATTCCAATTCAATCCATATCTTACCCATTCTGCTTGTTCATATATCCCATCCATTGAAGCTGTAATTAAAACTTCTTTGAATAAATCAATGTACTTTAAAAAGTCTTTGTTCTTTCTTTTGAACTTTGTCAAGTTAGAAACATAGTATAGAGAAATATTTTTTGCTTCTCCTATTTCAACATATCTATCAAGAAGATCATAATGGCTGTCCATAATAAATGGTTCACCACCAAGAATCTTAAGCCTTGTAGTGTATGGAGCTAACTTTACAAGCTCTTCAATTACATCATCAAAGTGTACAGTCTTTTCAAATGACAATGTTCTATCTTTTTCTGGTTGGGCTAAAGAGAGAAAATCAAAGTCATAATGTTTTCCCATTCTCTTTAGTTCTACTTGACGAGATGATGAGTTATGAGGATGACACATAAAGCATTTAAGGTTACAGTAGTTACCAAAGATTTTAACTTTAATGTCTAAGACTCTATCTTCAAAATTTATTTCACCTGTTTTCTTATAGTGATCTGCAATCTTATATGCTTTTTCAATATCACCATACTTGTTTGATAGTTGTCTATAGGATTGAACACCGATGTCTTCTTCGTATCTGCATCTCTTACAAACAGAAGGAGTTTTTCCTGCAAGAGTCAAATCTCTATAAAGATTCATTTCTTCAGAATTAAAGTATTCCAGAGGTGTAGTATTCTCTACAGTTTTAACAGGAAAGTTTTCATCTCTTGTAGATCTACAGCATGGGCTCCATTCATTGTCAACATTGGTGTGAATGTGAGTAAAGAGAGTCGTGCAGAACCACCCATAATCTTTTTCGTTCATATTATATCCTTTTATCAAATACTATATGTATTCTATCATTCCAACCTAAATTCATAGCAGTGTGTTTCTGTAGTGTGTCAACTTTATATAGTGCTCCAATTTCTGAAAGTCTATATACGTTATCTTCAATTAAAAGCATGGAGTCATTGTCTGTTGTTAAAGGTATGTGATATCTTTCTGATTGATCTTTGTGATAAGAATATGCTCTTATTCTAGGATCTAGCTTTAAAAATCTAGCACGGCATACGTCGTATTTCTTTTTTACTTCATTATAAACATCTTCAAGATATGAATCTTTAAACAATTCATTTATAATTATCATATCATTAAGAAGATACGCTTTTCCTTCAGCCATATATTTCTTCATTTCCATTGAATCATATGAATATGTTTTTCCATTAAGAGAGGTAATATAGATCTGTTGAGATGTGATGTCTATAGAGTTATAAATAGATAGTAATTCGGAAACATCAAATTTTTCTGGTAATAAAGTAATTGGCATTGTAGACTCGGAGATAATCATGAATTTCAATATTCCTTCAGATAAAACTGATATTGTGCTAGCTATGTCGCCTGGAACAAAGGGCGCCATTTTGTTTTATTTATTATGTAAATATGTAAGTGAAAACTCTATTGATATTACTATTCATCCTGTATCTGAAGTGACAGTTGATAATGAGTATTACGTGATTGAAAAAACTGATAAGATTATTCAGTACGTTAAAAATAAATTTCCAAGTGTTGATGTCGACAATTCAAGGTATATTCGTAAAGTATTTGATGATCCTCTAGTACCAAGAAAAGCACTAAAAGAAGAAGCGCTTGAATACCAGAAAGAAAATTCTATTAACGCAATTGTATTAACTGGTACGACAAAAATCCTAGAGTTAGATTATCTTGAAAAAATAGAAAAATATCATGGAACTACTTTTGATAAAATAAGATACATGATTGACAACGCAGAAACTTTAAGAAGTCCTAATCTTGGTGATTGGCCTATTCACTACGTTTTGAGCGAATTTACTAAAGCTCAAATATATGAAATGTACAAAACTTATGATATACAAGATTTATTTGATCTTACTTTATCATGTGATAAGTATAATGGATCAGAATGTGGAACATGTTTTGGATGCGCAGAAAGAAGTTACTTAGAAAATAATATCTAAATGTTCTTCTAAAACTGTTTCTATATTTTCTTCAAAACAAATTTGTAAATTATATCTGTCTTTCTCACCATTGCAAACTTCATGAATTTTTGCAGTGTTTAATAACATTTGTCCTGCGTATTCATCAATAAGATTATCTCCTTCATAAAATCTAGTTGGAGCGTATGATTCACTAAGAGGAAAAATCCAAGCAGTCTTACGTGGATTTTTGTCACCATCTACATGAGGAGGCTCATGAGCGTGCGCCGGTATCTTAAGCAATATTACGGAATGCTTTAATCTTGGAATCTTTGTTTTTATTTTTGGATTCCAATTTTCATTAATTAGATTATTGTTTTGCCATATTGGTGTATACCACAAAGATGTCATTCTATTTGACACAGTGCTTTTGTGTCTTGTCCAATTATTTTTAGAAATGAATTCTAGAATATATTCATGTGGAATATCCAGTTCTATATTTGTAGGATAGTAATGCATTATTTTAAATTTCCATAGTATATGGGATATTTGTCCATATCATCAAGCCACTTTTGTGTATTAACTTTCCAAATAGACTGTACACATCCTCTATATTTCATGTCACCTAACCACGCAGACACTCCGGCTTGTTCGAACCACTTAGCTGCGTTATTATGAACACCTTTCATTTTAGCTGTTGGCTCAGGATGTGTAGTAAAATATAAAGGGCCATTGAGTTTTGCGTGTTCTGGTAAAAAGAACCTTGCTGTTATATGTTGGTGTTCTTTAAATGCTCTAACCGTTCCACAACGCTTGAATGGTGTTAGATCTGTAAATACGCATAGCCTTGCAAATATTCGATAACCATCTAAAAATGGATGTGATATAGAACTTCCTACAGCTTTATCATTGTAATACAGAATAAGAATTTGAGTATCATCTAGATCTTCAAACGGCTTAATCATACTGTCGTATGAGTCATTATTATGATAGCCACGTTTTCGAGCCTCATCATAAAAACTTGACAAATCTAGAGTTTCATTCCATTGTTTCATCATGTACATAAAATTATTTATATAAATATACTCTGTAGGCAGGGGCGTTCGCGTCCGACAAAGAAATCACGGAAGGTATTTCATGGCCCAGTATGAAGAATTTACCATCGATCAAGGAGCAGACATCGCTTTTGAACTTCATTTAACAGATACTGCAGGTGCAGCCAAGAATCTGAATGGCTATACTGTAAATGCTAAAATGAAGAAAAATTATAATAGCGATAGCGCCGATACTCACGACTTTACTACAATAGTCGCTTCTCCAGCAACAGATGGCATTGTCACATTGTCGCTCACAAATACTCAAACTGACGTTCTCAAGTCTGGAAGATACGTATATGACGTAGAACTTTCATATCTTGATAGCGATTCAAATTCCGTGATTGAAAGGATACTTGAAGGCCGCATTCAAGTAACACCATCGGTGACGAAATGAGTATTTTAAATGTCGACAGATAAGATCCTTGTAAAGGTCTCCCAAAACGCTCAGGTAAAACTGTCAGAAGATCAAACAATCGTTAAAAAGATTGTTCTAGGTCCTCCAGTTAAACGTATTACCGCTGCTAAATTTGATGCGTCGACTTTAAATGGCGATTCTGCTTCCTATTATCTTGACTACAATAACTTTACGAATACTCCTACAATCTTAGATTCTGATATGGTCAAGAGATTTACTCTTGATTCTTCTGAAGTATTAGCATTAATTGATTCTGCTTATATTGATCAGATTGGCTTACAAAATATAGAAGATAGTGGCAGTGGCATTAAACTCATTGGCCCTGTTAAGATTACAGATCATGTAATACCCGATGCAAATCAGCAGTATGATCTTGGTTCACCGACAAATAAATTTAGAGCTCTTTATATTGCGGGTAGAACGGTATATATTGGTGGATTATCTTTATCTGATTCTGGTGGATCTCTTACAATCGGTGCTACTGACTCAAGTGGAAACATTATTCCAGGATCAGAGAACGCTGTACTAACATCAGCAATTGATTCTGATCAAGTCAATCGTATCATCGATGATCGCCTAGATTCTTCTGTATATGATGGTAGACTTCTAGAAGAGGTCTCTCAAGATTTTACTACAATTACACAACAAACAATTGATACCTTCTCAGCTTCTGCTTTGAGAACAGCAAAGTATCTTGTACAAATTGAACATGATTCTGATAGCAAATATCATTCTTCGGAATTGCTATTAACGCATAATGGATCACAAGTTTATATTACCGAATATGCTATGGTGACTACTGATTCATCTCTTGGAGAATTTGATGCTTCTATATCTGGTGGAAATGTTACTCTTACACTTACTCCATCATATACAAACACAAGTTTCAAATCAAAGAGAATTGACGTAAATGCGTAATGTTATAAATAGAGTAAAGAAATTTTTAAGTAGGATTTATGATGGCCGTTAAACAGAATTTTGTAGTAAAGACGGGACTTGAAGTTGCAGATTCAGCCACAGTTGGTGGAGTCTTTAAAGCATCGGGTATTCAGTATCCTACAGCAGATGGAAACGCAAACGAAGTAATTAAAACAAATGGAAGTGGTACCTTGGCGTTTGGAACGCTAAGAATTCGTGATCTAAATGATGTTAACCTAGATACCCTACAAGAACAGGGACTATTAATATACGACTCGGCAAGCGATGAGTGGGTCGCAAGAAATGAGATTGTCGGAGCAGATATTAACTCAGACGGAGGCTTTTACTAATGGCATCAATTATTAAGATTAAACGATCCGGTACCGCGGGCGCTCCCAGTACCCTAAAACTGGGGGAAATGGCGTACTCGTATCTTGCGGGTACAGAAGGAAATGGCGGTGATCGATTATATATGGGTACTGGCGGAGTGGATGGCTCCGGCAATGCTAACGAAATCGAAGTTATCGGTGGTGTATATTTTACCGATAAATTAGACCACACTCCAGGTACACTTACAGCTTCAAGCGCAATCATTGTCGATGCCTCCAGCAAGATTGATGTCTTGAATGTTGATAATGTTACTATCGATGGTAATACAGTCTCCACCACTGACACAAATGGAAATCTTATTCTTTCACCAAATGGAACGGGTGCCATTAACGCTCCATCTGGTTACAAAGATCGTGCAGGATTTGGTACAAACTCACTTGCTACTAAAGAATATGTCGATGAAGTCTCTGGCGCAAGTATTATCACTATCACCGGTGACACCGGTAGTGATACAGTTAATATTGCTGACTCTTCTCTAACCTTCGACGGTGCAGATGGTCTTGCAACAACCATCACAGACAACCAAGTAACTATCGGTGTTGCTGGATCCGGAATTCCAAATAGCAGTCTTACTAATTCTAGTATCACTATTACTGGCGATGGCGCATCAACAGACGCTGTTGCACTTGGTGAGACTCTTACATTTTCTGGTGGCACTGGACTTACATCAGCAGTTTCCAATAATGAGGTAACATTTACTCTTGACAATACAGCAGTAACTCCGGGTACGTACGGATCTGCATCTTCTGTTCCAACATTCACTGTTGATGCACAAGGTCGTTTAACTGCTGCCAGTCAAACAAATATTTCTACTGACCTGTCAATCGCTGCAGATACCGGCACTGATACAGTCAATCTTCTTGATTCTGATATCACCTTTACCGGTGGTACTGGTATTGCAACCACTGTAACAGATAACGTTGTCACAATTGCTGGAACAAATGCTGCGGCTGATGGATCAACAAAAGGTATTGCTGCCTTTAATTCAACAAACTTTAGCGCTTCTTCTGGAGTAATTTCATCAGAAGATATTACACTAAGTGGTGATGCTGGATCTGCAGCTGCAACTCTTGGTGAAAGCTTTACTATTGCGGGTACTTCGGCTCAAGGAATTAGCACTAGTGCAACTGGCACGACTATAACAGTCACTGCAGCAAATGCTACGACTACTGCAAAGGGTGTTGCATCATTTGCTTCTGCAGACTTTAGTGTTTCTTCCGGCGCTGTTTCAATTGCAACTGGTGGTGTTTCGAACACTCAACTGGCCGGTTCAATTACAAACGCGAAACTAGTTAACAGTACAATC
>Ga0222719_10000419_pt1 | contig 41972 bp, 52 predicted proteins | sample C33_34DmetaG_FD_165039 | JGI IMG/M metagenome (GOLD analysis project Ga0222719, IMG submission 165039) | Estuarine water microbial communities from San Francisco Bay, California, United States - C33_34D | ecosystem: Environmental > Aquatic > Marine > Unclassified | place: USA: California... | reverse complement strand
AAGGAATTTTTTTAACATGTTTTTCTCCAATAAAAGCTTATGGAAAAGCTATGACAATTCTGGGCGCTTCCCTGCAAAGTTAGCAAAGTACTCTTTGATAAATTTCAGATCTTGATCTACATCGCCGGAAGGGCTAAAAAAATCACCAAGCTCAATTGTCTTGTTTGAAAAGTCGACTCCCGCCATCATGATTTTACTATTGGTTTCATTAGCAATTCGCAAAAAGCCTGATTTTAATCTATCAACTTTTTTTCTTGTGCCTTCTGGTGCTATAGCAATTATAAAGCCTTTATATTTCTGAGTTACATCGTAAATTTCATTTTTTAATGCTGCTGGGTTTGCTCTGTTTACCGGAATGCCTCCCATTTTTCTCAACAGCCTGCGAAAACCTTTTTTAAAAATAGAGTGTTTTCCAACCCAATGAAGATGGATATCAAGGCTCAACATAAATGACATGGCAAGAACAAAATCCCAATTTGAGGTGTGCGGACCGGCGATTAGAACTACGCGCTCATCTTTAGGAAGATGGCCAGTAGTTTTCCAGCCAGTAATCTTCATTAAAAATTTTCCTAGCCACCTGAGAGGTCTGGGCCTGTATGCGCGAAGATGCTCAGGAATAAAAATTTTATATTTGCTCATTGGAGTTAGTCTATATCGTTTTAGTATCCAGTTCTATTACTTGAGCCCTGTAATCTCTTCGTATTTATCTATTGCATATGCAATCTTTTGCCTCACATCATCTTGTGCCGATTTTTTAGTATTTGCATAGAATGGATGAGGTAGTGTTGCTAACTCTGTAGCTTTCTCCATAACTCTAATCATAAATTTATCCTGCGGAACAACCTCATCAATATATCCAACTGCGATTGAATCCTGAACAGAATATGCATCTGCATGAAAAACTGCAGGATAAAAATAATTCTTGTTAACTCTAGCTTTTAAAATTTCCATGATTTGTGGCGGGATGTCCATATTATTTCGCACTTCATTTGCCTGACAGACATATTGACCCTCTACAGCAATTCTATAATCAGCTGAACAGGTCACGAAAAGGCCTAGTGCAATTGAATGGCCTGAAACGGCTGCAACAATAGGTCTGTCAAAGGAGTAAAGCTCCAAAAGTAGACGATAGCCTAACTGAACCATCTTTGTAATCTTTTCCATATCGCCGGTTGCGAGTGTTTTTAAATCAAATCCTCCTGAAAACAAGCCATCTCTTCCAGTTATTACAAGCGCTCCTGAGTCTCTTGGAACCTTTGCAAGCAATTCGTTAACCTTGGAAAGCATGTCATATGAAAAAGCATTCGCTTTACCATCATCAAGCTTGATAATAGAGATGTCATTTTCTTGAGATAAGGTTGCAATTGAGTTTGTCATATTACCCTTAAGAAAGAATTATTGAGTTGAATACATGTTAACAAGAATTACTCCATTTACTATTAAGAATAGCCCTAAAATCGCTTGCCAGCTCAACTCCTGGCCATAAATAAAATAAGATAGAACTGCGATAGATAGAACTCCAAGACCACTCCAGCACGCGTAAACTATAGCAAGAGGTATGACTCTCAGAGCTAGTGTTAAGAAATAAAAAGAAGCGAAATAACAAATGCTCATAATGGCAGTGGGTAGTTTTTCTGAGAACTCTTTTGTAAGTGGAAGCATTAAAGTTCCAGCTACTTCAAAAACAATTGCGCATAGTAGAGATAAATATGCTGACATGTTTAAATTTTTGTCTTATTGGGAAGTATTTTTTTCATGAAATTAATTTATTTTCTTCAGCAACCAAAGACCAAACCAGGTGCTAATGATGGCTTTAAATGTTTGGGAAAGAATAAGTGGCAATGAAAACACAAAATTCAACCAAGCATTCCAAAACCATGAATAAAACCAATCTACTATTGGTAGCAATAATGTAAAGTAGTTTTTGATAAATTCAATATTGGACAATGTTAGAACTTCATAATCGGATGAGAGCACAACTTGGATGCCCCATAAAACAACAATAACTTGGATGGGTGTTGTAGCAATGCAAAAGTATGCAATAATTTTAAGAAATGTATTCATGGCGAACTTACTCTATGAATAACTATAGTTTGTTTAAAGGAGAAATAAAAATGTATAAAAAATTTAGCTTACTTTCGCTGTTGATGATTGCTGTCTCAATATCTGCCTATGAGCCATATGGTCCTCATACCTCAGACAAATGGCAAATATGGGCTTATTCCAGCGCCGCCCCTTCTTTCATTGGCGATAATGCCGCAATCATAGGCGCAAGTGGAGAGGTTATCAGAGAGGGTAGCAATGGCTGGACATGCCAATCAGGAAATCCAAGACCTTATCCTCAAAAAGGTTGGAAAAATCCTCATGAAGCTATGGCGGTATGTCATGACGATGAGGGCATGAAATGGATGATGGCATATATGCAAGGCAAAAAACCTGAGATGGAACGGGATAGTTTCATGTGGATGCTTAATGGGGATATGGGAGAAGATAATACCAAGGCTGGAGTCTTCAACAAGGAAGATTCAACGCCTGGTGAGTGGATTGAGTCTGGGCCTCACTTAATGCTCATGCCTAAAGATCCTTCCACCATTGAAAAATTTCCTACAGATTTTATGAGTGGTGCGCCCTATGTAATGTTTGCAGGGACGGACTATGCCCATTTGATGATACCTACAGAAGGTTATTACAAGTACACCAAGTAGTTAATTTTTTTATAAAGGGGCTCTGTAAAAAAATAGAGCCTCTACTTTGAGCCGCCTTTCCAAGCTATGATGGATAGAGGAATGGTAAGTATATAAATCAAGGCTAAGACATTAATGGTGATCCAAAGAAAATTGATCATGCTTAATGCAATGATAGAAAATAAAACCAGAAATACTAATTTTGATTGGATGAATACCCCTTTTCGCTTTATTGAAAAAGTTGGAATCCTGCTTACAAGCAAGCCACTTATTAAAATGATGTAGCCGGCAACAAAATTAAGATTTTCATAAGCCCAGTTATAGCCCATAAATGAATGGGTTAATGGCAGCATAATCAAGATTGCTCCAACAGGAGTTGGAATGCCGCTAAAAAAGTGCTCTGGCTCTCCATCTGTTGTCTTAGCTTTTTCTAGCCTCACATTGTACAAGGCTAGCCTTAAGCAAGAAAAAATTATGAAAGCCAAGGCGGCAAATGCACCAATCCCATGATCTTGATTAAAAATAGACATGTAAACCAACAGACCAGGCGCAATGCCAAAACTTAAGAAATCAGATAATGAGTCTAGCTGTGCCCCAAGATCGGATTCGCTTTGTAGGTGTCTTGCTAGCATGCCATCTAATACATCGCACAATCCAGCAAATAGAATACACACAATGGCTAAATTAAAATCAGCCTCAATCGCAAATCTAATTGAGCTTAAGCCAAAGCTAAGGCCTGTCAATGTAATCACATTTGGAAGAAGGACTTTAAAATCTAGTTTTTTCATTTATTACTGAAGTGCTGCCAAAATTGACTCGCCTGCAACGACCTTGTCCCCAACTTTACATTTTTCTATTGCATCCAATGGCATGTAAATGTCTACTCTTGAGCCAAATCTAATTAAGCCGAATCTTTCTCCTTGAAAAAGTTTATAAGAGGGAGAGATAAAACTTAAAATTCTTCTAGCAATTAAGCCTGCTATTTGAACAACTACAATCTGGGTTCCATTTTCAGTTTTGATAACCAAACTACTTCTTTCATTTTTATCGCTTGCCTTATCAAGGCTTGCATTAAGAAATTGACCCTTTTTATAAATAATATGTTCTGCCTCTCCTTGAACAGGGCTCCTATTTACATGAACATTAAATACATTCATGAAAACACAAATGCGTTTCATTTTTTCTTCTCTGAGCGGAATCTCCTGCGGTGGATAAGCTTCATCTATTAAGCACACCTTACCGTCTGCTGAACTAATGATTAGATTTGAATCCTGTGGTGTGTTTCTTTTGGGATCTCTAAAAAACCAAAGAATGAAAAAGGTTAGAACAAAACCAACTGCGGATACTATCTCAGAAACCGCTATCAAAATTATTGAGAGCGATAGAGAGATTGCTGCAAACTTGAAACCCTCTGGGTGGATATAAGATCGTCTTTTTTCTATCTGATTCATTTTTTATCTAGGAATTAGATCGGCATTTTATGCCATAAAAGATATATTTAAAAATTTATTACTAATTAAAGCCTTTGCTTTGGCTGAATAAGATTAGCATTGCCATTGATATCTGAAGAATCAAAGTGACCCACATTACCGCTTTTGTTGTTTTTTTGGGCTGCAAGTCCTTGCTTAATTTACTTGTAAGGTACAAAGCACCAATATTGATAATCGGAAGCCCTAGCGCTGCCCAGATACCAGCAATTAACAAAAGAGTGATTGGATTGGGAAGTAAAAAGTAAGCAATGCATGAAAACATCGGTATAACAAAGGCAATAATTTTAATTAAGTGCGTCCTTGTATTTTCTTTTTCGGCAACGAGGCCAATTGAGATTAAATAATCTGAAATTGTTCTGGTGAATGCTGCCGTTCCTGATAGCAAAGTTGAAAAAAGAACAAAGAAGGCCAAGGGAATAAAAAACCATTTTGCCCATGTTCCTAAAATTGTAGTGAACATATTTAAGAGGGTTTGAATGATATCTCCATCAGGGGGAGGATAAAGCCCTAAAGTATTCAATACCGATGCACCTAGAAGAAAAAATGGAAGAGTTCCTATGGTTACAAAAAAAACTGTTGCCCACACATCAGTTTGCATGACTTTAATCCAAGCTTTGACTTCATGCTTGTCGCCATCATGCTTAGCATAACCTTTCTCCAGACACCAATAGGTATAAGCCATAATTTCTCCATAACTAATTCCAGTAAAGCCAAAAACCGCAAGGGCTAAAGCTGCATGCTCGAACGGAAATGTAAATGCAAAACCTCCCAAGATTTGAGAACCTGTAATTGCATATGGTGTCGATTGCATGGAGATAGCAATTATTAAGGTAACGACTGAGAAAAAGAAAACCATTCCCAGCAAAATCTTTTCTAATGTTTGATAAGTTCCAAGATATAAAATAAACCAGGTAATAAAACACGCTGTTGCAACCCATAACTCAGTACTAAGCATTGGTATCATCAAGTGCCCCGCCTCTGCAACAGCGCCTGCTAGACCGCCCATACCTGCGACAGATGGAATCACGCCAATAAACATAAACCAAACTAACCATGAAGCTTTCTTGCCTTTAATATTGGTCTTAGGTCCAGGCATATCTGAGAAAGATTCTAAGAAAGTCTGATTTGTTGCTATCACATAACGGCTAATTTCAGCTTGAATAAGCGGCTTGCTCCAAAGACTCAATAAGAGCCACCATAATAAAGCAAAGCCAGTAGCTGCCCCTAACAATGGTGACAGAGCTATTGAACCGCTTCCAACAACGCTACCGGTCACAATAATACTGGGCCCTATGAATTTTAAGCGCTGAATAAATGAAGTAGGTGCTTTAATCATGATTTTTTTGCAGGAGCACGATATCTTTTGATTTGATTTCGCATTTCCAGTTCCTTTGAGAGGCTATCACTTGAAAGGTTTTTTCACAATAAAAAGTCACATGGGTTGGATCTCTTCGATAGTACCAATTCTCAAACTTCTTATCGGAGGTTAAAAAAGATGTCATCACACCCAGCCAACCTCCGGGTTTAAGAAGATCGTTAAGAGCATTGAACTCCTTAAAAGGGTCATAGAAGTGCTCTGCAGTTTCTGTGCAGGTAATAAAATCATATTGCTGGGATAGAACACCCTTATCCGGATAAAAAAATGGGTCATACAGCGCAACCATAAACCCATCTTTAATGAGCATATCCGCTAGGGCTGGTCCTGTACCACAACCAAAGTCCAATCCATAAGAACCAAGAGATAATTTTTCTTTGAGGGGCTCAGATAGCTTGGATAGAAACGCCCGATATTGCTTATCATCAATTTTATTATTATGTTCTAGGTAGCGTTGCTTCTCTTCTACCGGATCGATAAAAAATGATTTATCTAAATACTTGCACCCACATACATTACAACTCCAATAAGTCTTATTATCTAAAGTTTTAAAACTTGAGGCAGCATCAGACCTGCAGGTATTACAGATCATTTTCAAATAACTGTTTTAATACCTTCAATCGATACAAGCATTCCTTGATGAATACCATCAGCAAAAATGTCTGGAGAAATTTCAGTTGTCCACCTTAGCCTACACTCTTGATCATTGAGGGGCGCCACTTCCATGGTTGCTAAATGATGTTCAATGGGTGCTGGTGTTTGTATGGCAGAGTACTGAAGGGTCATGCTTGTATGGTCCTGTTTTAAAATTTTTTCAGTTATCTTCCCCATCCCAGTCATTTCAAAATGCCTAAGGTCATCCTCTAATTCGATCTTCTCAATGGTGGGAACCCAGTCGCATCTTCCAACATCAGATAGAATGGCCCAGAGCTCATCAGCTGAACAATCAAACTTAACCTCTTCTTTTAGCGTTTTCATTTGCTTTTATTAAGAATTTAATACTCTTTGAAATTTTCATCTCTTACGTAACCAACCCTAGTTGTTTTGAAGTGCTTCAAAGGAACGCCTAAACGATTTATGGTATCAATAACATTTGTTGAAACATTGCCATAAATCTCAATGGTAAAACCATCAGCAAGTTCAGCATGTTTCTTAACATACTCTTGGACAGGTGGATTTGCATCATGCTTTATAAATGCATCACTATTTGAATAAACTTCTGTCCATGTGAAGGCAAGAGGATCATCTGGATCAGAATCAAAATTATGAAATAACATACCAGGCTCGCTCAGCTCAACCGCTTTATCAACCTCGTTTGCTATATTGAGATAATTCTCAACCATTCCTTCTTTTACATGAATCCTCGCAATAAGAATAAATGGGTTGTTTCCCTCGACAGATTTTTGCTCATGATGAGCTGCATTCGTTATAGGTATAATGAATATAGATAATAACAACGCCAAATGTAGTTTCATTTTTTATCTCCAATAAAAAATTTAATTCTACAGTAAAGTATCAAGAATTAGTGCTTTGTTCGGCCTGTAGCATAACCTCAATTGGCATCTCAAAGGCGCCGCGATTTAAGTGCCACGTCTTACTAATAGCATTTATATTTAAGTTTCCATAATAATGAGGAAATAATCCTGCTCTATCTCCTGATGAAATAGGTGCTTCAAACTTTAGCTTGTCATTTACTTGCGAATGATCAACTTGAAGCAGCATGACTGATTCCTCTTTAGCAAAATATAATGATAATGTTGCATTAAGCTGCGCTGATGTCGATAAATGGATAAAGCCATCTTTTTTATCTAGCTCTGTGGTTATGAACCCAGAAATCTGGGCATGCTCCCACTCATTCAAGGAAAGTACTTTATATATATCACTTTGCATATTAAACCCCTTTTTTGTTATTGAATGCCCGTCTTCACCGGCTAAGGGATTTATAAAATTGAGAAGTATTATTAATAGCCATTTCACGAATTTTTTATTAAGTTACTACTGCTTACTTACATTTTGCCAACTAAAATAGGATGAATCTTTAAAGTCATCGCCCTTAAGCTGGATAGTAGAATTCATAAAGACTCCATCAAAAAAAATCTTATTGGTTAGCTCTACAAGATCGCCCTTGGTTGCGTCCTCAATGTGAACTGCTATTTTGTCTGCGGTATCAAAGGAATAATTTCCATCTTCCCAATCGCTAAAATATGAAGCAGCTTCGACAGCTATATTTTCTGGTTTCTTGATCATCTCCTCTAACAAAGCCCTTTGAAGTCCTTGAATAGTTTTTTTATCTATCTGCTCAAACGCAGCTGCAAAGCCATACTGAAAGTCAACAATTTTTTCCTTGAGCGCTTGAAGGTCTGTGTTATCGCTGACAACCATCATTGATAGAGTTGGGAAGTCATGAATTGACTCATTGTAGCTAGTAACAATATAACCAACTTGCTGATTTGTTCTCAAGTCATTAAAAAATGAAGTTCTAAATATTTTATTGATTATCATAAATTGAGCTTCTGTCTCTAGTGATTGCTCGGGATAAATATAACTATCAATAATTCCCACTCCATCCTTTGGCATTCTTAGCTTTTTAACTAGCCCTCGACCAACCTTTACCTCAAATTCATTTTCATAGAGCCAGGGTGTTATTTGAGATGTAGCACCTATTTTATTTCTGACTGATTTTGTAAACTCTATTATTTGGTCTGAGTTATAGTTTCCATGAGCATATAGATCAATAAAGCTTGATTCTAAAATTTCTTTTTGGATACGATTTACATCCTCCAGGGTTACTGACTCTAACGCATTTAAAAATTGCTTCTGGGAATATAGGTATGGTGCCTGTTTTGTAATTGTTAAGGCATGGTATTCAAGTTGATCAGCAACAGCCAGCTCACTAATGCTTTCATATGAATCAGCGTATTGTTTTTTCAAATCCTTGAGTGACCGCTCGGTTATTTCAAAAACTAAGAACTTATCAATTAAATCATTGGCATATTGAATATGTCTTTTGGTTCTGCCAGACATACTGATAACCGGATTACCCACACCATCTATTGCTGGAATTACAAAAGCCCCTCGCTGAGCTGCCCTTTGTATAATTCTAAGGTTCTTTTTTTGAAACGCCGCCACTAAAAGATTAGCGCTAACTAAATTATTTACATTTTTAGATGTAGCAGGAGTTCGAAATACGAGGCCCATAATGCCATCTTTCCCTTGGTGATCTTGACTGCTTGACAGAAATGCTTGAGCTCCTTCATCTTCAAAAATCTTTTTTGGCTTTATAAAATTGTCTGATCGAGCTGTTTTAAATTCTTGCTCAACTTCAATGACCTCAGGCTGAGGAAGACTGAGGGCAATATCAAGATTCACAAGGCTGGCTAACCTTTCTGCTGAAAGAGATTCAACTCTATAGGCTCCATCCGCATATTGCAGGTCTATATCTGAAGACTCATCTGGGCCTATGTGATATATCCTAGATCTTTCTGGGGTAAGTTGAGATAGCGTACTGGTTATCGCATCTGGATCGAAATCAGATGTCACATATCTAAAATCAATGAGATTTTCTGCAGGCCAGTCAAATACTCTTTGACCAAATCCAACGGCCAAACCTAATGCAGAAGGAGACTGATAGTCTTCAAATCGAATTTTATTGATCGAAGCTAATTCATCAAAGTATGCTTTGTCAATTCCATTAGATTTTATTAATTCAATATACTGATAGGTAAGTGATAGGATCTTGTCCGTATTTCTTTCACCTTTTTCAGTGAGAGAATACTCTATAAATGCTGAACCATCTTTTCCCCATGCTGTGGGCATAAAAATTCCTGTCCCACTTTGAATAAGCCCTTCATCTTGTAGCTTAACCATAAGTGAACCATCTTCCTGAGAATTAATGAGCTGTGAGATATATTGATTAGGCTTAGATTTCCATGAATCACGATTGTTCTCAATGGGAAATTCAACAATAAAAATAGGAGATTTAACCTTGCTTCTAATAAATATCTCCTTTGATAGATCCTCTGCTCTATATGCGCGAATATTGGTCAATGGTCGCTCAACATTTTTATTAACTATTTTTGAAAAGTATTTTTTTGCAAGTTTTGCTAATTCTTTACTAGATTGATTTCCAACCAATACTAGCTTCATTAAATTAGCTGAATAATATTTACTGTGAAAATCCCTTAAAGAGCCAAGCAGTTGCTTCTCATTAGTGCCTAGGGTATCTTTGTTGCCAACTCCCAGCTTCACTCTTGGATGAGATGGGTTACCAGTCAAAGCGAGGGTACGTTGCTGGATGAAACCATCAGTTTGCCTACTCTTTAGCCATTCAGAGTTAACTGCATTTATTTCCTTTTCCACCATGGTTCCATCAAAAAGTGGCTCCTTAATTGCAGAACTAAGTCTATCGAGAGCTGGTGCAAATTGTTTACTATTAATAGAAAAAAGATAGGTAGTTTGCTCGGCTGCGGTGAAAGCATTGGTTGAGCCGCCATTTTGAGAGATAAATTCCATATATTCATTGGGAGACTTATATTTTTTTGAACCCATAAAAATCATATGCTCTAGAAAATGGGCTATCCCCTGAGCTCCTTCAGGGTCTTGAAACGCTCCAACGCCAACACTCAATGTCGCTGCGGAGGTTGCTAGCTCAGGATCACTAACTGTGATTACTTCAATCCCATTTTTAAGAAAAAAAGTATTGTATTCTCTTGGGTCAGCTGGACTTTTATTAACCGTTCCGGCTCCAAGCTGAATAGAGAAGATAAGAATAAGTGCTTTAAAGATTAAATTGTTTTTTTTCATGTGATAAATACGCTCTATAAATGTTTATAATCTTTACATATATGGCATGTAAAGTAAACTTTACATTTTGCTAAGAAAGCTGAAGCCCTCATTAGTTTTTTGTTTTTGTTAGATCCAGCGTCTTGTCGCTTGCATGTACTGCTCAAAATCCTGAGCAAATAATTCTTTCATGGCTTTTTCTTCAGGGATGATTTGAAATTTTGTTATGTATAAGCAAAATAAAGCCATAAAAATAATTCCACCGATAATATTAAAGAACACAGCCACTGAAGCTAATATAACTGCCATTCCAAGATACATTGGATTTCGTGAGAGTTTAAAAATTCCATTTGTCACTAATTTTGTTGCTTGTTCTGGACTCAAGGGATTCACAGTCGTCTTATCATTTCTAAATAATTTAACAGCCGAAATTAAGATTAAAAAACCCAGCAAAAGTAAAACCATTCCAAAAAAAGATGAGTACTGGATTTCAATTTCTGGAAAAATTTTTCTAGACAGATAAATGGCAAAGCCAAATATCAAAGTAACTACTGGTGGTGGAATTTTTGTTTCCATTTTTATGCTCACCTCTATATTTGAGTAATTTACAAAATATAACCTACCTCACGAGATGTCAAAAAATTTTAAGAAGTTCTAACCTTTATTTTTTTATGAGTATTTGGTGGTCCAAAAATTATCCGTAATACCTCGCTAAGGCTCTGCTTATTTTTAATATCTTCAATCATGGATGACCAAGCCATGAAGGTTATCTTTGTTGGGTTAAAGGTATTAACATTGTTGACCAGGCCAAACTTAACCTTTTCTTTTTCTGGTTCAAACGTTCCAAACATCTTGTCCCAAATTATTAATAGGTTCCCATAGTTTTTATCTATGTATTGCTCATTGGAACCATGATGCACTCTATGATGCGATGGAGTATTAAAAATCCACTCAAAAAAAGCGAGCCTTCCAACAATTTGCGTATGGCCAACTATCCCCCATAAAGTACTCATTACTCCTGCTGCCGCAATAATTGTTGGGTCAAATCCTAGCAGGGGAAGGACCATAAAAAATGGTATTTTAGAAATCGGGCCAAACCATGCCTGTCTAAAGGAAACTGCGAAATTCATTTCTTCACTTGAGTGATGACTAAGATGAATGGCCCAAAGAAATCTTATCCTGTGTGACATTCTATGATAAATATAAAAAACAAGATCAATTACGACGAAGGTCAAAAGCCAAAATAACCACAATGGCAGCATTCCAGAAAGCTCAAAAATCTTATATTGGTATAAGTAAAAATGAAGAGCCAAAATTAAACCCTTAATAGAAAATGCCACAATGATGTTCCCTGCTAGCAAGCCAATCGTGCAAAGAGTATCTTGTGTCTTGTAATAATTTTTTTGTTGCCAGTTAGAGATTAGAATCTCAACAAAAATCATGGCTAAAACAATTGGGGCTCCAATTGCATAAACCTCACTTACTGATAAGTTAGTCAAATTAGTTAAAAAGTAAAATCATAGATTTAATTTATAAGCCTGTCTAAAATTTTTTTATTTGTTTCAGAATATTTCATCCAAAATTGTTCAGCATTGTGAAACAACGCAACATAAAGCCCGGTGCTGATTGCAAGCTTTAAATCAAACGGAATGGCGGCAACAAATGTTTCGACAAGTGGGCCTTTGCCAATGATCCATACAGCTCCATTAACAACAAGATGCCAGATTAATGCTACTGCAAATACTCCCCAAAAAAGACTTTTAGTGTAGCGACTCACCAAAGGAGTAATAGCAAAAACAAAAAGCAATACAGCTAAAATGAATGGATTGACCGGCTCTAAGAATAAATTTGTGAAGGCGACTATTGTGACCGGAAGCAGATGTTGGATAAGAAAATCATCGGTAAGTCTTGGCATAAATAAAGCCAATGCTAGTAAGGGAGAAAAGTTTGCTGGCAAGCCTATAAATCTACTTGCCGCAATTAGTACAATTAATATAGCTAGGTTCTTTAACATTTTAACTCCTTAATGATTCGTATCTTGAATATGAAAATTATAGTTGAAGATCAGAGATCTACTCCTTTGCGAGCCATAATGCCCTGATTATATGCATGCTTTATCTCTTTAACTTCAGAGACAGTATCAGCCCAATTTGCTAATGCTGCGCCTCCACCACGCCCTGTAACAACTACAGATTGCTGGGCAGGACGATTACTAAGGGCCTCTATAACCATCTCTTCTGCCAAATACTTAAAACTTAACATATAAGTTAATTCATCCAATACCACTAAATCATAATCATCATCCTGAAGCATTTTTAGTGCAATACTCCAACTTGCCTCAGCTGCAGCAATATCGACCTGACGATCTTGAGTTTCCCAAGTAAAGCCGGTATTCATTTGATGAAAAGTTACTGAGGGGCATCTATCTCGAACATAAATTTCTTCGCCTGATAACTGTTGCCCCTTTATAAATTGGACAACCCCAACTTTGTGGTCATAGCCCAGTGACCTAATAACCATTCCAAAAGCCGAACTAGATTTTCCCTTACCATTGCCGGTTAAGAGAATGCCTACACCTCTTTCAATATTCGCTGATTTAATTGAGGCATCAATGTTCTGCTTGAGCTTTTGCATTTTTTTCTTATGGGTGCTGTCTGCCCCTTTATTTTGATTGCTCATATCTCAGTAAAATATTTCAAATTAACTATATCAGTTGATGATTATTGAATAAATTTAAAGTTTATATCTAATGCCAAGATAAGCTCCAAAGCTAAGGGGCTGATAGCCATAAACTTCTTCATAATTTTCATCGAATAAGTTTTCTAATCGCAAGTAGGCATCTAATTTTTTATTGATGCTTAGATTTGCGCTTAGGTTGGCTACTGTATATTTTGAGAGCTTAACATTGCTTGGAAAAACAATATCTTGCTGGGATCCATTATATTGAATATTTGCAGAAATGTTAAAAGAGTCGCTTTGTTGCCAATACAAATTTAAACTTGCAATATGACGAGGACGCCTCACCTCCCTTTGATAGATGCCGCTTGCATCGAGTTCTTGCGAGTCTGTAAAAGTATAGGAAATACTGAGAGTTAATGTTTCTTGAAGATTGCCTGAAGCATTAAGCTCTATGCCTTTTCTTTTGCTTGTTCCAATTTTATTTATAGCTGTGTATCCAAATGTTATCGGGTCAAGAGCATTGCCATCTATTTCATTGTCTAGGTCTGAGTTAAATATTGTTGCAGAGAGTTTCCAGCTTCTATTTAACGGCTCATGATCAAATCCTAGCTCCCAATTTTTTGACTTTTCTGGTTGAAGAAATGGATTGCCAATAAAGTTAGTATAAAAACCAAAACGCTCAGTGAATGTTGGATTTTTGACTGCTGTTCCATAAGCCCCTCTGATCCTTAGCGCATTTTTTGCATCAAGAATTACCTCAAGCCTATAGGTGCTAGAATCCTTAAACTCAGAATTATTATCTCGACGCACGCTTGCTGCTGCTGTGATGTTATCTGAAATATCAGCTCTATATTCTAGTGCAGCACTAGATGTCTTTCGCTGTCGATCTTGATTTGGATCAAAAATACCATACACCCCATAATCGTTAACTTGACCGCGTTGTGAAAAATCTTCCCTTTCATGCTCTGCTAAAAAAGAAATCCTATTTGAAAGTTTGTTCAATTGAGCCGAGCTTATCAGCCTTAATTGATCTTTAGATGAAGAAATCTGTGTGCCAAGTATGCCCCTAGTAAAATCTTTATTTTCATTTTTGGAATTCGATATAGCTAGCTGATGTTGCCATCTTTTTTCTAAGCTTAGATAGTCAGCCTTAAAGCCTTTTGTGGAGTTTTCAAATTTTGCAATTTTGTCCTCATCATCCACTAAACCATCAAAATTAATATCAGAATCATAATCATTGCTGCCATTAGACCGACGAGCCACAAATGAGGACTTAAGTTTCTCATTTATCGTCCAGCCTGACTTGAAGGAAAGGTTTTGATTGTTATATCCATCTTTTTCTTCGCCAAAACGAGAAATATTCTTTCCGTCTGTTTGAATCTCGCTTAGGCTAAGTCGAGTGTTAAAGTTACCTGAGTTTAAACCTATGTTTAAACCACCATTTTGAGTTTTAAAACTTCCAGCCTCAGAAAATATACTCAGGCTCTTAGAAGCATCTGCGCTTTTGGTAATAATATTAATGACGCCTGACATTGCATCACTGCCTAGCATGGAGCTCTGTGGACCTCGAATAATTTCAATTCTTTCAATGTCATTGGCCATCAAGGTGCCCCAGCTAAACTCATCACTTTGTGCAGAGTTATTGGCTTCAATTCCATCAATTAGGACAAGTAAGTGGTTTGCTTCACTGCCTCTGACTCTGATTTGAGTTTGGGAGCCTTGCACACCGCTTTTGCTAACAGCCAAACCTGGAACATCACGGAGAAGATCACTAATACTTGAAACTGTTCGATTTCTAATTTGGTCTGAGTTTATAACCGTGATTACGTTTGCGGAGCGTTTAGTGCTTATGGCCAGCAAAGAAGCCTGGACCAATATTTCTTCAATATCATCTATAAAATTTTCATCAGCCTCGACACATGCCAACGCAAAAACTGATAATAAACAAATAATCAATTTCATCCTCATCAAATATCCTTAATATTTTTCATTAGATTGAAATTCATAAAGTGGCAACTTTACAAATAAGTTTTAATGCTTTTCTTAATAACCGAGAACTGGTGCAAGCCAAGTTTCATTTTCATCCATGCTTTCTTCTCGCGCAGTTGCATACGCCTCTACTTGGTCTTTATCCACTCTGCCTAATTGGAAATAGCGTGATTCAGGATGAGCAAAATATAATCCGCTCACACTTGCTGTTGGCCACATAGCCAATGACTCAGTAAGAGTTAAATTTATCGCCTTCTCAACATTCAACAATTCCCAAATATTTAATTTTAAGCGATGATCTGGACATGACGGATAACCTGGAGCTGGTCGAATGCCCTGATATTTCTCTTTTATCAGCTCGTCGTTGTCAAAATTTTCTTCAGCAGAGTATCCCCAAAATTCACAACGAACTTTTTTGTGAGCCCATTCCGCAAAAGCTTCAGCAAAACGATCGGCTAAAGCTTTCAAGATAATTGCATTGTAGTCATCTAGCTCTGATTCAAACCTTTCTATATGTTCATCAATCCCATGACCGGCGGTAACAGCAAAAGCTCCGATATAATCATCTTTTTCATCAATGAAGTCAGCTAGAGAATTGGATTCTAGGTCTTCACGAGACTTCTGTTGTCGAAGACAATGAAGCAAAAGCTCCTCATTGGTTCCATCTGCTTTTAGCACAGCAATAGTGTCCCCAAGAGATCTGGCTGGAAATAAACCTATAACACCTTTCGGCTGCAGCCATTTCTCACTCATTAATTTTTTTAAAATAAATTGAGTGTCGTCCCATAACTTTTTAGCCTCAGGGCCTTTCACAGGATCAGAAAGGATATCTGGGAAACGTCCGCTAAATTCCCATGCATTAAAATATGGCATCCAATCAATGAATTCATGAAGCTCCTCAAGAGAGGGAGATAGCTCAGTAATGCCAGGCTTTAATGGTGGATTAGGTTTAAGAGACATGTCTAATTTAGGTTTGGAAAGTTGCGCATCCGCAAAAGGTCTTAGAGGTGATTTTGCTCTTGAGGCATATGCCTCACGTTTGTTTGCGTGAGCCGAAGCGAGCTCTTCAGCATATATATCATGATCGCCCATTAATCGCTGGGCTACGCCTACAGCTCTAGAAGCATCTTTGACATAAACAACTGTTCCATTGTATGTAGGATCAATCTTTACTGAGGTATGTGCAGGGCTTGTTGTGGCGCCACCAATTAACAATGGAATGGAAAGTTTCCTGCGCTCCATTTCTTTTGCAACACCGACCATTTCATCAAGTGAAGGAGTTATTAAGCCTGATAATCCGATTAAATCACAGTTTTCTTTTTCTGCAACATCCAAAATCTTCTCAGTTGGAACCATGACGCCCAAATCTATAACTTCGAAATTATTACATTGCAGGACAACACCTACAATATTTTTTCCAATGTCGTGCACATCCCCTTTGACGGTGGCAAGAACCATCTTGCCATTGCTTTGCATTTCTCCACCGCCCTTTTCCTCTTCAATAAAAGGCACCAAATAAGCAACTGCTTTTTTCATAACTCTTGCAGATTTTATGACTTGTGGAAGAAACATTTTGCCAGCACCAAATAGATCCCCAACTTTGTTCATGCCATCCATCAGCGGACCCTCGATTACCTCTAGTGGTTTTGCTACAGCCAGCCTAGCCTCTTCTACATCTTCGATCACAAAAGTATCTACTCCGCTTACTAAGGAATGATTTAATCTTTCGTTAACATCAAGGCTTCGCCAATCTTGGTTGGCGTTGCTGGTTGCCGAGCTTTTATCGCTGGCATATTTGGGCGCAAGGTTTAATAGTTTTTCCGTGGCATCGTCTTTGCGATTTAAAATAACATCTTCAACCGCTTCTCGAAGCTCACTTGGCAAATCATCGTAAATTGCAAGCTGTCCAGCATTGACGATTGCCATGGTGAGTCCATTTTTAATAGAGTGGTAAAGAAAAACTGAATGCATGGCTTCTCGAAGCACATTATTGCCTCTAAAGCTAAAAGAAACATTTGATAGACCTCCAGACAAAGAGGCTCCGGGACATGTTTTTTTAATTTCCGCACAGGCTTGAATAAAAGATAGCCCGTATTCATTGTGCTCTTCAATACCCGTAGCGACAGCAAAAACATTTGGATCAAAAATAATATCATGCGGATCGATACCAACTTGTTGGGTCAAAATGCCATAGGCTCGCTTACAAATCTCTACTTTACGTTCAAGAGTATCTGCCTGGCCCTCTTCATCGAAGGCCATTACAACAACAGCTGCTCCGTATCGTTTAACCAGCTTTGCTTGTTCAATAAACTGCTCTTCTCCCTCTTTCATGGAGATTGAATTTACTACAGCCTTTCCCTGTATACGTTTTAAGCCCTCTTCGATGATGTCCCACTTGCTTGAGTCAATCATGAATGGAACTCTTGAGATATCTGGCTCTCCTGCAATAAGATTCAAGAATTTAATCATTGCAGATTTTGAATCCAGCATCCCCTCATCCATATTGATATCAATTATTTGTGCGCCATTTTCAACTTGCTGTCTGGCAACTTGAACTGCGCCTTCGTAATCATTGGCTTCAATTAATTTTCGGAAAACCGCCGACCCGGTAACATTTGTTCTTTCCCCTATATTGATAAAAAGAGAATCTGCATCAATCCCGAGAGGCTCCAGCCCACTTAATAACATTGCCTTGGGCGAACTAGGGATTGATCTTGGGGGCAAGTCGTTGACAGCATTTTTAATTTTTTCAATGTGCGAGCAACAGGTTCCGCAACATCCGCCAACGATGTTGAATAGCCCTTCTTCTCCAAAACCTCTGAGAATTTCTGCCATCTCATCAGATGTTTGGTCATACTCACCAAACTGATTAGGCAGCCCAGCATTAGGGTGTACGCTTATGTAGCAATCAGCTATATCTGAAAGCTTTTGTAAAAATGGTCTAAGCTCAGCCGCTCCTAAAGCACAATTAAGTCCCACTGAAACAGGGTTTGAATGGCGCATAGAATGCCAAAATGCTTCTGTGGTTTGTCCAGATAATGTCCTTCCTGAGGCATCAGTGATTGTACCGGAGATCATAATTGGGATATCCATATTTCTCTCGGCGGAGACCAGGTCTATGGCAAATAGGGCCGCCTTTGCATTAAGAGTATCAAATATTGTTTCAACCATTATAAGATCGGCTCCACCGTCAATAAGCGCGGAAGTAGCAACCTTAAATGTTTCTACAATTTCATCAAAGGTTATGTTTCTAAACGAAGGATCTTCTACATCTGGGCTCAATGAACATGTTCTGTTGGTTGGCCCCAATACACCAGCCACAAAAACTTCTTGAGAATCATTTTTCTTAAAATCATCAACAACATTTCGAGCAATCTTAGCTGACTCAAAATTTAGCTCATGAACCAGATCCTCCATCTCATAATCAGCCATAGAGGGGGCATTAGAGTTAAATGTATTGGTCTCGATAATATTGACGCCGGCTTCTAAGTATTCCCTATGAATATCAGCAATAATTTTTGGTTGAGTGATGCTAAGAAGATCATTATTGCCTTTCAGGTCAATGGGCCAATCGGCAAACCTATCTCCCCTGTAATCTTTTTCCTGCAAATCATGACCTTGAATCATAGTTCCCATAGCTCCATCTAAAAGAGCAATTTGAGAATCTAATAATTCTGTGAGTCTTTTTCTTGAAGTAAGAATGGGGCTATCTTCCATTTAGCCCCCCAGCAAAGAAACTATTTATATACATAAGGTTTATTATCAAGTTAAAAATTTATGTTCCTTGCGATTTGATCTTGAAAAGCTTTTCCGTTTTAGCACTTTGTTTTAAATCGTAGCAATAGGATCAAATCACGATGTGTGCATTTTAAAGCTTCTAGGCTTATTTGCAAATGTTTGGACTGCGAAAACTAATTTAAGTTGACCTAGGTTTAAAGTTGAGCACTGTGGCGTTGATACAATACCTTGGCATGCCATTTGGACCATCGGGAAAGACATGCCCTAAATGTATGTCTGACGTAATCGATCTAATTTCTGTTCTTCTCATTCCGTAGCTATTATCAGGCCTTGAATAAACTGATCCTTCTACAGGTTTAGTAAATGAAAGCCATCCTGAAGAAGAATTAAATCTGTCCCTAGTATCAAATAAAGGAGCGCCGCTCAACTTATCAACAAAGATACCATCTGGTGTATTTTTAAAAATTTCGTATTCCTTACAAAACCTAGCATCTGTACCTTGCTGAAAAGCAACTTTATAGGCTTCTGAGTCACCTAACTTAAAATACCCAAGAGCTTCATAAAATTCTTTGGGGCTAAGATATCCTTGATAACCAAAAACTTCTTGCCCATTTTCTAGAAACAAAATGGTTGGAGTTGCCCATGTGGGTGTTTTAATTTCTAGGTCCTGAAGTTGATTGGCCATTCTAAAAACAAGCGGGATATCGCCAAAATAATTATTTACTACATTGGCGCGGAATTTATCACAGTATGGGCAATAGCCTTCTGCTTCAATGATAATAATTTGCTTTCCTGTTAACAATTCAGAATTATCAAGCGTAGGCGTTACTTTGCTCTTGGCAAATTTAACACCTGTGGAGTGATCTGGACAATATCCATTTGGATTTTTTGCTATGTAGTCCTGATGGTATTTTTCAGCTTTGTAAAACTTTCTGATTGGCTTCACTGAGGTTGCAATGGAGCCATAGCCAGCAGCTGATAAAAGCTCTTGGAAGGTTTGAAGAACTTTATCAATTGCATTTTTTTGTTCTTCTGTTGAATACAAAATGATGGATCTATACTGGGTACCGATGTCGTTTCCCTGACGATTTATCTGAGTAGGATCGTGAGACTCAAAATAATGCATAAGAAGCTCTTCAGTAGAAATAACATTCTTGTTATAAGTAACCTCAACCACTTCAGCATGATTGTTATTGTTAAACTTATTTTTAAGTTTAGTAATTTCTCTATAAGTGGGCCGTACTCCTTCACCGTCAGCATAACCAGAAACAGCGTCGATTACTCCAGGCAAAGATTCATAACCCTTTTCAGCTCCCCAAAAACAACCTGAGCCTAAAACAATCTTTTCTGAATGTACTGTGGCCTCATCAATGGTAGATGCAGAAAGAACGCCCCAAAAAAATAGAAGGGTGAGTGAATATAAAGAAAGTATTAGTTTTTTCATTAAGTTGAAATTTTATCAAATAAAATTGAATGCCATATCAAACAAAGCCACGATTGATAAAGTCCAAACAAAGCTTCTTAACGGTTGAGCTTGATGGCCAGAGTCATTGGCAGGCTTTAAGTTAAAGCCTGAAATATAGATTGCTGCAAAAATAACTCTTAAAAGAAGCCAGCAACTTGCAGCCACAATGTTAGTCTGAACATCGAGGAAAATTGAAAGAATTGCTAATGCCAAAAATGCTGGCAATGATTCTTTTAAATTTTCAGATGCGCGCCTTGATCTTTGAAACATCTCATCTGTCATTTTTCGCTTAAGCATTACTGGAAGGAATAGCTGCAAAAAATATAAGAGCAAGGTATATAAGATTATTTCAATCATAGTGTTTAATTTAAATGCTGAATGAGAAGCGTGGGAACATTTTGGGTATGAGATTTTACAGTGGCAACCAAAGTTTTTTCCTTCACACCTTTTTGAATGGGTGTGACTTCGATCCCCTCATCTAAAAGTCGCTGATGGGCTTTTTCTATGTCTTGTACATCCCAAGCCAATCCCCACATTTTATCGCTGGGCGACAAATCATCTTCTTGCTCTATAACTTCTATGGTGGTTTTATTCAGTCTAAAAAAAAGCATCCTTTTTTGCCAATGCTCTATAGTTTTATCGAGGGCAAGTCGAATGTTAAAAATATCTTTGTAAATTTCAATGAAGCCGTCTGCATCGTTGGTATTAATCACCACATGATCCAATTTGTGAGGAGATGATGGCTCTAAACTTTTGGGCTGAGGGAGGCTTCCCTCAGTATGCTCAATAATAAATGAAAAGATACCTCTGGTGAGCTCAGGAGGAAGAAATAGGTTTTTCCATTTTCTAACCTGCTGATCAGAAGAATTTATGCCCACCCCATCAGATGGATCCCCCATAAGAAAGTTCCTCTCTTGAAGAGAGCCATGAACACTAGCAATATCCTCGGTGGCAAAGACCATGCCAATCAGACCTTCGCCAGTGGTATCTAAGTAATAATTTACAAGATCAGCGCCTAACCCCTCGCTGGTTGGAGCTAGTAACTCAAAATAAGTATTTTGGAAATTGAACAAAGAGTTGCTTGTGCCTAATTCTTTATGCGTGCCACTCCAAACAGGCGCCATGCCGAATAATTTTTGGTAATTGTTTTCAGCCTTCTGCAAATCTTTCACTGCAACAATGAGGTGATCTAATTTATTAAACATTTTATAAAACTATTTTTTTCCGGTTAAAACCAAAGTCCCTGCCCAGTCTTTAGATTGATTGGCTCGCCAGCTTGTCACATCATTAAAACCTGCTTGCCTAAAAAAATTGACCCATTCTGTCTCTTTAAACATTAGCATTCTAGTGCCCACTTTATCTTCCCAGGAATGTGAATCACTATTTTCGTGGTACAAATCTATGCCGACAATTAGCCTTCCCCCCTCATTTAGCCAAGAGTTCGCTACTTTCTTTAATGTAGCAACAGGGTTTTCTAGATAATAGAGAACCTCCATGGAGTGAATGAGATCATACTTTTGAGTGGGTTCATGCTCATCAATGTTTGCAAGAATATACTCCTCGCCATCACCTCGCTTTATTGCATTTTCGATCATTTGGGGGGCTCCATCAATTCCAGAGGCATTTATGCACAATGGATTTTCAATAACCTTTCTTACAACCCAGCCGTTGCCACAACCAAGATCTAAAAAAGTGAAATTATTGTTGATTCTATGCCTTTCTTTTAAAGCAAAATCTAGCATTTCAGTCACAGCATCGGCATGACCCTTTTCCATCCCTAGATCTTTATCAAGCTCAGCCCATTCATTAAAAACTGCAACTGCGTCTTTCATAGTGCTCTCAATTAAGTTTCTTTTCTAATATCAATTTTAAAAAATAACAAGATGCCAGATAGGGAGCTTATTAAAGCTAATACAGAAAATATTTTTAATAATATATTATCTATATTGTCTCTTTCTTGCCAATCCATAATGTGAAACCCCCACATTAAATCCCATATCCGCCATTGCGCTGATCTTATGGCTACGATATCTCCACTAAAAATATTTAAATATGCATTAATCTCTTTGTCATTGGCATTACGGGTAGTCACTTTATAAATGGGTAATTGCCTGCCCCTGTATTCAGAACCTTTTTTGGATTCACTAACTTCCTCAACTGCAATTGGTTTAAGCAGTGTATTTTCTGCAACTATCTGTTTTGCTTCATCAAATGAAATTTTCTTTAAAGGATCCCCCTCTTCATCAAAATATCTCATCCCAGTTTTAGTTGAAGCAGTAATGATGGTCTTACCTAATCGCTTTTTTAAAACTGCTGAGGTGGCCCCAGGAATCTCAAACTCTATGTTCTTAAAACTATACTTAAATGGCGGTTGAAGTCGATATTGCTCTCCTCTAACATTTTCAATTTTATTGAATGCAAAATAAATGCCTGAAACTGTCCACAAGAGTAGTTGTATGGAAATAAAAAAGCTAAGGTATTTGTGAGTGTTTCTTACAATTAGCTTCATCTTTTTAAGAGCTTAACAATTTCTTCAATTTTTTTGTCGCTGTCTCCATTTCCATTGAAAGACTCTTTGATGCATTCTTGCAAATGCGTTTTTAAAACTTTGCCTTCAACAGTAGAAATTGCATTTTTGGTTGCCTTAATTTGGTTAAGAATATCCACGCAATACTTGCCCTCTTCAATCATCCGCTCGACGCCCGCAATTTGCCCCTTGATACGACGAAGGCTAGCGATTTGATTTTTGTGACACGGATGCTTCATAACTATAGAAAACTTGGGACTAAGTAGGTAAACATTGTAGCAAAAATAAAAATAGCCAAAGAGATATAATAAAGAATTCTTGAGCGCTTTCTAGTTTGCATGCACAGCCTTCCAAGCTCTGGGTCAGCAGGACACGGCATGTGATAAGTTTTGTAATTAATATATCCAGCCATCACGATCATCACCAATGCAAAAAGTGTAATTTGCACTTTGTAGTGAGACAAAGTAATTAAAAAAGGGATGTGCGTAATTAAACTAGCAAAAGATGCCCCTGCTCCAAGAGCAACAAACAATGAAGGCAAGGCGCAACAAACCAATGTTGACGAGGAAGCAAAAAGTGAAAAAATATTTGCAGTATTATCCTTCACTGTAATATCTTATATTGAAATAATCTCAAGATCAGTTGCATTTTGACCGTTAGAAAGAATTTTTTGCTTAATGTCCTCAAAATTAACTGTTGCAGATTGAACGTACATTACCAAAACTTTACCTCTGGTTAAATCAACATCAATCTTCTGAACTGCTTTATCTTTTTTAAAAGTTCTTTCGATGCCTCTTGCGCAAAAATCGCATACCATGCCATTCACGCTGATAACTGCAACTTGAAAGTTTTTTTGCCCCTCAACGAATTTATCGAACCTGTCTGGATCCACCTCAAGTTTTTTACCTTCAACCAAAACATCATGCATGTGACCTTCATGTGAATGGGGCTCCATTTCCATAGCATGACCCTCGCCATGATCGTGATGATGGTCTGCCCAAGCAAGGCTTGATATAACAAACGTAAATATAAAACAAAGTTTCTTCATTTCATTTTCTCCCTAAAATCTATACATCATATGAATATCCCAATCAAGACCATTGTCATAGCCAGCCTCTATCAAGAAATCTCCTTTAAAAAACTTTAAAACTGGATATGTTGCCCAGTCACCGCTGAGCGAGTTTTTTTTACGCTTTAGCATCACCCAAGTATGAAAATCTCCATACTCACCAACATAAGGGGCTATCCCTACCTGGAAATACTGCTCAGCAAAATCTTGAATATTGTTAATTACTCTCTTATAGCCAAAGCCTGAAAAAAGCCTTCTTGTCTCCCAGTCTCCGTGCATGCCATAAAAATTATCATTTAAATCATCTGGTGAAATGGCTGACTGAAAATACAAGTTTCGTTGCGAGTTTTTTGTATTCTTTCTATTCAACAAATAAGTGAGTCTCAGATAGATATAATCCTTATCAAAAAATTTATCATTTACAGACTCTATGCCAACTGAGTATTTATAAGTTGGAGAGTAGTGGTAATAAATAGAATCTTTCATGTTGTCTGACATGCTCATCAAAGTTGAGCCCCCAGAGTATGAAATTGGCCTAGCCTCTATGCTTGTTATTGTAAAAATTGAAAGAAATATTTTTATCAGCATACCCATGGGGGGTATCTTATCATGTTATGAGTTTTAGGGTTAGCTAATCTTTAATCGTGACACGAACAATCAAGTTCTTTACATGCTTTGTAGTTTTTATAATGCGAAGAGGCAACTATAAGTGAGCCCAACAAAGTTAGAGACTTTTCAGCAAGCTCTCCAAGCACGCCCTCTCCAAAAAAAACTGCAAATATAAGAATCCACAATCCTGAGGCACCCAAGTAAAGATATGAAAGAATTTTGTGATTTCTGTACCCGGTGATCAAAGCATATAAACTGACAGGGAGCACTATTATTAAAAATGCTTTATGAATAAACTCGTTGTCTATCGATAGAGCAAAAAACCCAGAAGTCAAAACTAAGAATGAGGGCATTAAAAGGCAATGAATCATACATGCCAGTGATAATGTGATTGATGCCTTATCTGCGTTTACTTGTGTATTCATATCGTTTGAGGGCATGATTCTATTGAACAAATTCATTTACTGCAACTATTAAAGCATACTCGTCAAGCAGTGTATTGCTTTCTACCAACTATCCCTTAATTTACGCAAACCAATAAAAGTTTTTTGATTGTCTAAACTTGCCACATCTAAATCAAGGCTTAATGCGAGTTCTGCCCTAACCTGATTTTCATTCAATCTAAAAAAAACATTAATTTGGCGCTCTAAACCAATATCGCTGACAAAACTTTCTGCATCCAGACCGTTTTTAAATTTATCTCTAAGAGAAAGCGCAGCCTCATTATTTGCCTCTCGATCAAGAGTGAACTCTAAATTGTTTTCAATGTAATCATGGCCGGGAAAAATTCGTACGTTATCAGCAAGGGGAAAAATATGATCTTCAAAAGTCTTATGGAGAATTTTAGGCTCACCACCAAAATCACATCTGCCCACTCCTGCATTAAATAAAGTGTCACCACAAAATAATGCGGGTTGCTCATCTGCATTGCCAGGATAATACAAACAGATGTGGCTCATCGTGTGTCCAGGCGTGTCCAATACTTTTAAAACAAAGTCGCCACACTGCAACTCATCTCCAGCCATTAAACCCCTGTTAACGTTGGGTATCGCATCCATTGCATCTTTGTGAGAAACCAACTCAGCGCCTGTCGCAGCGATCACTGGGCCATTACCACCAATATGATCATGATGATGATGGGTATTAGCCACGATGGTTATTTTCCACCCCATTTCCTTTGCCGTCTCAAGGCATAAGGCGTGATCCAATGGATCTATGGCTATAGCCTCAGATGTTTTTTCACATGCCATTAGGTACATGTAATTTTTTAAGTCATTTCGAATAGGTATTTGCTTTACTAGCATATTATTTTGGGTATAGAGGGACGAAAACTGTTATACAGAATTTATACAAAACTTTGATTGTTGCTTATTAGCAACAATCGCAGTTACAACAGCTACAGCAATCACACATAAGCATAATATAAACTAAATTAGTAATTATTTCATTTCTCGCTAATTACTAATTAGAAAGTTTTTTTATTTTTTTAAAATGTAACCTTTACTTCCCATAATAATGATGATAAGTTTACGTTACATTTTAGCAAGGAGAAGTAAATGAATGACAGCTCAAATGAAAAAGGAAATTTTATGATGTATGTAGGGTTTGGATTTAGTCTAGTTGGGATTGTTTTATATGACCCCTTAGGACTTTTATTTAAAGGTACAGGTTTCATAATTATAGGGCTGGGTTTAATTTGCATGTTTGTTGGTTATAAATATCTGAGTGAAGTTGAAAGAGTTAACAAGGCTGTTGAAAACTTCGAAAAAAGATAGGAGAAAATAATGAATGCGGAAACAATAATACCTGTATTGGGAATAATGACTGGAATAATAGTGCCTGTATCAGTATTTATTTGGTTATATTTTGAGAGCAAGGATAAAAATAAAACAATCCTAGAAATATCTAAAAATATTGATGATCCCTCAAAGATAGAGGACTTAATAGGTATGCTTGATGAAAGAAAAAAAGAGCCAATTGATTACAGAAGAACTGGTGTGGTCACTCTTTTTACTGGTATTGGCCTTTTTCTTTTTGGTGTCTTTTTTCTTGGCTCGATTTTAAAAGGTGTTGGAGCGCTAGTGGCTGCAATTGGGGCAGGCCAGGTTCTTGCTGGCTATCTTTATCCAAGGGAGAGTGAAGAACTTACAAGTGCTGTTGATGCATTTGAAAAAAAGTAAGAGAGTGAGAATGAAAAAATTGATAGTTATGAATTGGGCTGAAGTTTCACAGGGCCTTGGCGTAGGAATTGGTTTTATCAACTTTTATGTACTTTATTACTCATGGCACATTTCCTGGGAAATAAGCTTTGCTATTGCCTTTGGGCTAGGCTACCTAGCTAGTGCTTTTTTTGATGGTTATGTTGGCGATAAACTTGATAAGACCGAAGCCAAAGATCTCTCTGATGCTGTCGAAAAGTTCGAAGAGAAGTAAATGACTTTTTTCAAACGTTTTTTAGTACTTTTTATATGTGGCACCGTGCAAGTTTTTTTTGCAACATACTTGTTGCTTGAATTGCTTGGGGTTGGTTTGTCTTGGCATCTTATGAATCACGACATTATGTTTATTCCCGGCATTTTAGTTTTTTTAGGATCTGGGTATTTGACACTCTCCTATTATTTTCTAAGTGACGAAGCATCCAACAATGCATTGTACGATGAATTTACTGCGCTTAGATATTACAAGCTTGCTACAGCAGGATATGTAATTAATGGGGTTGGTATTTTTATTCTTTTCTCAGTTCAGGATTGGCAAAATTGGAGTTTTGAGCTGGCTAACAATATGATTTATCAAATAGCTGCCTTTGCATGGCTTATTTTTGGGATGCTGCTAGTTTGGTTTTCTATAGGTGACTATCGGGAATCGAAAAGTGGGTAAAAGTCACGAAAAACTTTTAAATAATTTAGAGGAGCTTAGAAAAGCTGCAAACCTAACCCAACAAGAGCTATCTGAAAGTGCTGAGGTTTCTAGAAAAAGCATTAATGCCATTGAAAACGGTGTTTATGTGCCCTCCACTGTTCTGGCATTAAAAATAGCCAAGACATTAGATTGTAGTGTTGAGGAGATTTTCAAGCTTCCTTAATATTTGCTAACTCAGCTTTATTTATAATAATGTAATAAAGCGGAGTGAGCAGAACACTGTAAGCAATAACTTCGGGGCCAATTAATTCAAACAGAGTAAAAGTGCTTAGGCCAGCTCCAAAAAGCAAAAATAGTTCTTTATAGCTTTTCAAAAAATTTTCATTGAAAGCAGATCTAATAATTAAAAAATTAATTGGTAAATAAAGCAATGCCGCGGTGATTGACCCAGGACTGAAGTCATAAAAATAAAAACTGAAGAAAATATGAAAAAAAGCATTAACTACTTGGGTGGTCATTAAAAAAAATAAAACTATGTGAGCGCTACCTCTGTTGCTTTTTATTAAGTGAATAAAAATAAAGACTAAAAGAAGTGCGATTAATCGTATTAGCACTTCCTCTGTTGAGATGGGATTATTGTCAGCAAAGTAAGTAAGGCGCCACTCTCTAAAATTAAATATTACATGCTCTTCAAAGTGATGAAGCGCATATATCAATGGTCCCAAAACTATTAGATTCTTAAACTTATTCATAAATTATTTACCTTGTATTATTAAGGTCATTTTGGTGTTTCCTCTTTCATATCTCTCATCATCATACTCGTCTGTTATTTTAAATCCGCAAGATAAATAAAGATTCAGGGCCGGCTTCAGAACATCATTGGTTAAAAGGAAAATTTCATCTGCCTTTCTTTCTTGTGCAAACTGAATACATCTCTTTAATAAAATTTTGCCAACTCCCCTTCCTTGAAAATCCTTCATCACAGACATTTTTGCCAGCTCAAAAACACTTTCTGAGAAAGGTATCATCGCTGCTGTTCCTATAATAGTTTCATTGCACAAAGCAAAAAAAATTTCACCATTCTTTTCTATTACATGAGACTCAGGATTTTGTAGAGTATAGAAATCTTCTTCTTCCATCTGAAAATACTCTTCTATCCATTCTCGGTTAAGTCTTTCAAAATCTGCTCTATATTTTTTTTGAAAGGTGACGATATCTAAGTTTTTCATTGGTTTTTTTATCACGAGATTAAAAGTTTAGATTGTAATAATGATCTTAAGTATTGTTAAGGCTCTTCCATAAATAGAGGCACAGGTAAGTACGATATGGAGAGTAGTGGTGTCCTAAATAGCCATCGGAAATAAAAAAATTTTTTAGCGCTTTGTTAATTCCTAAATCGCCCTCCAGAAAAACATCTGTGTCTTGAATAAAAAACATTCTAACAACGCTCAATGTCCAAGGTCCCACACCTTTAAGTTGTAAAAGAAATTGTGTTAAATCGTCCAAGGTTAGCTGCTTTAATTTATCCACTGTCATATTTTCAAGTCTTTGATCTTGTATGATGCCGAGAATGTATGATGCTTTTGGTTTTGATAAGCCTTGTTCTTTTAATATATCTAGTGTGACTCTTGATTGATATTTATCGAGGGCGATTTTGACTTTTTGCCAAATAGATTGTGCCGCTTTGGTAGAGACTTGCTGGCTGACGATTGTTTTAACTAAAAAATATTTCAGTGTCAATGAACTATCAACCCTTGTCTCTATTGATATAGCCTCTGAGCACTGCAAAAATTTATAAAAAGCATGGTGTTTTTCTTTTTTAGCGGTTTTCAGCAAAAAGGCATGCACTTCACTTGCGCTCATTAGCTCACCTGGGATCATTTAGCCACGAATCTAGGAGCTGTCGAATCTTATATAAGCTTGCCATTTTTTATTATCTACCAATGAGCCATTGTCTTCCGTTAAATCACCAAAAAATAGTCAGAGAAAAGTTTTTTCACGATGATAAAGTTTTTTTACTCCAATAAACAATAATTGGTGAAATCACCGCTGTTGGCAAAACCCACCATACCCATATAGGTTCAATATTAATATTAACAACTAAAACAGCAGTAATAACAGCTATGGTTCCAGCCATCATATTGGTTAGATGCTTTGCAATTCTTTTTTTTCCTGTTGCTGCTTTATTTTTGTGGCTTCTATAGTCTCCGTATCCAAGCGCTAGTGCAATAAATCCAAAAACGAGAAGTGTTATGTATTGAGAATTGTTATTTATGAAGTAAGTTATAGCCAATGCCCACATCCCCAATCCCGATAAAATCATTAAACTAACCGCGATCCAATCAATTGTCGTCGCTATGCCTTTTCTATTTTTAGCAAAACGCATGCCTGCAAAAGCTAAATAGAAAGAAAAAATTGCTATTAGAAATAAAAAGGTATTGCTGTTAATAATTGACATTGGAATAGCTGTTAAGAAAATACCAACCATGCACCAGAAATATGTTCTGCCTATAAGAACATGGAATTTTTTTCCTTTCTCAGATGAAACTGCCAGGACAGAACAAAGAAGAGCAATTGTTCCAGCTAATATATGAATTGATAATAATATACCCATGTTAATTAACTGTTATGCTCTACTCCACGGTCACTGAGTAGATTTGTTTGGTGCATTACTCTTCCTTGTAATCTTCTTCGAGAACTCCCTTTTGTTTTAAAGTCTCTGTTAATTTTTCCAGACGAACCAATGCTACTACACCAACCATCCCGAAAACAAAACCCATTACTGCTAAACCTTCCATAATATTTCCTTTTTAAAGCACTGTTCGAAATTACTCCGCCGTGACTGACTTGAACAAAACAGAGAATTAGATTTTTTGCTCTGAAACCCTTTGTGGAAACTCTGATAAAACTTTATATATTTTTCTTCCATACTTATAAAAGTAGCATAATCGACGTCCTGATGAGACCCAAGAAACCAACAAAAGTTAGTGCCATACCACCAATTCTTAAAAACATATTTGGTTTCAAAAAAGAAAAAACTATTCCGTGCATCAACCTCCCGACCGTAAATGCTATTCCAGAGAAATAAAGTTGAGTTTGAGGTGCCCCTGATAATTCAAGAATAAACATTAAAATTAAGAATAGTGGAGCATATTCAACTAGATTTCCGTGCCCTCTGATGGACCTTTGAAGGGTTTTGTCATCAACAATCCTATTGGGTTTGTGAAGAAATTTTGTGACGGGACTTCCTCTGAGGTCGAGAACTCTAAAAGATAAAATTATCATAAATGATGAAAGTATCGTGGCAAATATTAGAGTAATTTCTGGCATGTTTATAAATTTATAATTCTCTGTTTTGTTCTACTCCACCGTAACAGCGTGTATAAAGATGTCTACTTTTTGGTTTATAAAATTTAATTAAGAAATCAAGATGCTTCTTTTTCATTTTTATTTTTCGGTTTTCGCCAACCCAGCGCTGCCCCGATTGCAACACCTACCGCTATCCATACTGGTTCATTAGTTGCGGCGAAAACTGCTGCGCCTATTGCTGTACCGACACCAATCCAGTTTCCACTATTAGAATTCTTTACTTTATTTTTCATATTAATAGACACCTTTATCTACTCCACTGTCGCTAAGTGTTTTCGTTTGCAGAATAAATTTCTTATAAAAAGTAATATATTTTTTATCCATTTTTTTCATCATCTAAGGAATGTGGCATTGAATGTCTTTCAAGTAACTTTTGCAACATACTTTTTGTATCTTCACCTCTATACCAGATAATATTCCTATAATCTTTCTTGCAGTTAATGTCCCTTTTGAAAATTTCTTTTTTCATTATCAAGTAATTTTCCAATAAAAGTTGCTTGGTTGCATATGGGTCTGCAATTGGAAAATAAAAATAATGGCACAGGTCTTCGTTTGTTTCATTAGACCAGTATACTTTAAGGGAGTTTATCTCTTCGGTGGTTACTTTTCTGCAACCAATTGTTTTATTGATAAGAGGAATATTTGAAAAGGTGCATAAACTGTCTAAATTGTTGTCATTTTGTGAATGTGCATTTGGAATCTGAAGAAAAATTAATATTGAGAATAATGTTTTAATCAGAACTTTATTCATTATTTTTTTAGTCTTTGATACAAAGATATCGAACCTTTTAAAAACCAAACAACAACCAAACCCCACCAAAGAACAAAGAACCAGTCATTCTTATTTGTACCATTCCATTCCAACCACTCAAATACAAAACCTTCTACAAATAAATCAAATGACAGGAGAACAAAAAAACCAAAAACCCAAATTAAAAAGAAATTAAGATTGGTTAATTTTTTCATAAAGTGTTGCACACAAAATCATTCGACCGTCACAGAATTTATCCTACAGAGGGGTTTCTTTATCATTCGTTGTTGAAGTGACTTCAAACCAACTGTGGAACACTCGTTATTCATCTTATCTATCATACTTACACAATATGATAACAGTGATGTATGGTGAAGGATTAGGATATAGAAGAATTGCAAAGAGACTAAATGAGATGGGTGTAAAAACTGCAAGGGGTAAAGAATTCTTTCCAGCAAGTGTTCATTCAATACTAAAGAAGAAGAAAATCAGAGATGAAAGGATAAACAAGAAATTTGATAGAAAGGTATCTTCAGAAAGAATTCTTATGCCTCTCTTTCTTAATGACCATAAATTTAATAATGGGATTTTCTTGGCTTCTATTAGGGCCAAATTTAATTTCCTCTTTTGGATTAACTGGTTATTTAATTTCAGAGTTTTTGAGTTATCTTACAGCATTCATTTTTGCAATTATTCTTTATCATACTCACTTCACGCCTCTTTCTAGCTTCTACAATTCAGTTATGAAGATTGCTTTAATCAGGTTAATCATCTTTATGCCTGCGTTCTACTTAAATAATATTCCTGAAATAATCTATAGAATCTTAATTTTTGGTTCTTTATGTATGTCTGTTTTAGCTTTGTTCTGGTTTTTTTTTAAATAATCAAGAGAGGAGTAGAGTAATTGATGTATTATTAGATTTAATGAGAAAATTAAATTTTTCTTAAGAAATTAAGAGTGTAAGAAGCTTTTAGGTACTCCTTATTCTGTCTTATACAAAGATTTCAATAAAGAAAAAGAATTCTTAAAAGGGCATAGAAGGTTTTGAATGAAAAATATAAATCAAATGATTTCACTGACAATAAATTCAACTATGTTTGATGAGGCTAGATTACTAGCTTTCTTACCAAGATTAGTAAAAACATTTGATAACTTTTTCGATGAATTGCTAATTATTCATGATAGCCAAAAGCCGGAAGGAAGAATTGCTCTTCTGCATAACTACTCAAATGATCAAGTAATTGAAAAGGAATTTTTAGATGACATTTCTTCAATTGATGAAAGAATAAGAATAGTTAAATTTGATTCAAAAAGGCTGGAGGAAACTTCTAAATTTTTTTTTAAAAAGAAAGGTATTAATAGATGTTCCGATGGAACCCCTATTACAGCATTTTTATATGGAATTAAAGCTGCAAAAAATAATTTAATTTTCAGGGCCGATTGTGATGTTTTTTTTTATGACAATGGCTTCATAGAAAACGCTATAAAAATTCTTAAAGAAGGAAGGTATTTACTTGTACAGCCACCGTCTCATTGGAACTCATATAAAACTTTTTCAACCAGAGGATTTTTTGTTAACCGATTATTATTTGAACAAACTCTTCCGATAAGGCTCTATAAACATAATATATTTACATTGGCTAATAAAATTATTAAAAATAAATACTCTAATTCATATCTTTCTTTAGAGGGCATTTTACAAAAACAATATGAATCTCAAGTATATTTTCAACAACTATCACTTGGTAATATGCTTCATGTTTGCACACGAGATGAATTTTTAAATCAGGATATCAGCAGAAATTTAGATGCTTTCTGCGAAGGCAATATCCCAGTTTCGCAAACCAATACATCCATCAACTATATATCTGAGTTATGGGATTAAATACATTCTTGTTGAATTAAGGAAATAAATAATATGGAATTTGTCTGCCCAAAAGATGGAAAAAAGTTATTGAACAATCCTCATTATCTTATTTGTTCAAAATGTGGTTCAAAATACAATAAAGAAGGTAATTTGTTACATTTTTTAGATTCTTCTAACGCTTTCTATGAAGGGGCTTACAAAAACACTGTAAGTTTTCTGCCTGGAAAAAATAGAGTTCTTAATAGTGTAGCTTTATGGACAATAAATAGTGGATATCTCAATCATGTTAAAAATAATTTCAATGAAAACGATAGATTATTAGAAGTGGGATGTGCTGGGGGGGTTTCTTATTTTGGTTTAAAATTTAGGATGCTAGGTTGTGATCTTTCTTTGTCATCATTGCTCTTAGCTAAAGAAATATATAGTGATTGTATACATGCCAATCCTCTAGAAGGTCTTCCTATACCTGATAATTCAGTTGAAGGTGTGATAAGTTCTTATTTTTGGGAGCATTTATCAGAATCCGAGAAAGTTAAGTGCCTAGAAGAGTTTCATAGGATACTTAAGCCAAAAGGTAAATTAGTATTTTTATATGATGTTGAAACTACTAACCCTCTTATAAATTATTACAAGAAGAAGGATCTCAAACTTTATAAAAAATTCTTTCTTGAAATTGATAGACATATCGGCTATCAAACAGTCAGTTCCAACTCAGAATTGATATGTAAGAATAATTTTAAAATTAAAAAAAATATCGGTTTACAGAAAACTTTTTTTCAGGAACCTTCAGTATATGAAAAGCTTTTAAATTGGGATCAATCTAACTTTGTATTTAAATTTCTTTCTGGAATTAATAAATCTTCTTTTTTGAAACCTTACTTATTTATTTTGAGAGTAATCGATGTATTTTCTTTTTTCCTTCCTATTTCTTGGTCAAGAATCTGTTTAACAATAGCAGAGGTAGACAAATGAGAATATTAGTTTACGGAGAATTCTACTTAGAAAGCTTCGCTCAACATACCAAATAACATTTTTCCATTGAGGTGGATGTATCAATGCCACTATTGTGAATATATAAATCACAGTTTGCAGATTGAACATCTTCAAGGAATGACACTAGGTGTTTAAGACTTCTTCCAAGTATGCTTACATCCCACACTAATACGATGTCCCTAATAGAACCAGTTATGAGTTCATCAAATCCTTTTCTTGCATCCCTTCCCTTTGCACCACTAATACCTTCATAAGAAATTTCTCTGACTATCTCTAGTCCTTTCTTCTCTGCAACTCTTCTTAAAACATTAAGTTGGTTATCAACTGTTTGTCCTTTAGTCGTGATGCACTTTAAACAACCTATCGTTGATGATGGTATCAAATACCTTGATGAGAAGAACAAGAGAAAAGGTTATAAATTAACTAAAGGTAAGAAGGTTTCTAAACTTGAAGATATGGTTCTGACTAACAGGGGAAGACCAAAAAAAAGAATGAAAAAAACCCCTCTGTAGACTCTATTCAACAGTCACTGACTTGGCTAAGTTCCTTGGCTGATCAAGGTCTGTACCCCTTTGACATGCCACTTGATAAGCAAGAATTTGTAGTGGAATGGTATAAATAATTGGAGCAAGTAATTCGCTGCACTCTGGCATTTGGATAAAGGCTCCTCTTTCTATGTTAATTTTTGAATTGCCGCCACCAAAGACATACAAGGTTCCGCCCCTGGCTTTCACTTCTTCTAGGTTAGAGACAAGCTTTTCGGTAAGAGTATTTTCTGGTGAAAGTGCAACCACTGGAATCTGATCATCAACCAATGCAAGAGGGCCATGTTTTAGTTCTCCTGCTGGATAGGCTTCAGCATGAATGTATGAGATTTCTTTTAGTTTTAATGCGCCTTCTTGAACAATTGGAAAAAACATGCCGCGGCCCAAAAATAGAGCATTATGCTTATCAGCAATATTGGGTACGATTTCAAGAATTTCATCAGAGAGTTTTAAAGTCTCTTTGATTACTTCAGGCAATGCTCTAAGTTCAGCCGCTAGGTTTTTTCTTAACTCTTTATCTGTATCTAGACTTTTTGAAATCGACATAGCCAGCAACATCAGCCCCGCAAGCTGAGTGGTAAAGGCTTTAGTAGAGGCAACACCGATTTCTGGACCGGCATTGGTAAATAACACGTGCTCTGATTCTCTTGCCAAAGAGCTAGTTGGCACATTGCAAATTGAAAGAGTGCTTAAATAATCTTTTTCTTGAGCATATCTCAGAGCTGCAAGGGTATCGGCGGTTTCACCAGATTGTGAAATGGTTACAAACAAGGTGCCTTCTTCAACCAATGGGTCTCTGTAACGATATTCACTGGCAAAATCTACGTAACATGGAATTTTTGCTATTTTCTCAAACCAGAACCTGCCAACTTTGCCAGCATGAAGGCTTGTTCCGCATGCAACAAACTGAATTCGTTTAACTTTACTAAAAACTTCTGAGGAGCCAAGACCAAAGATATTGTCTAAAACATCATCCTCACCCAATTTTCCATTAATGGTATTGGCAACCGCATCAGGTTGTTCATAGATCTCTTTTTCCATAAAGTGAGAATATTCACCTTTGGTAACAGCGTTTATTGCTATGTCAATTTCAGTCACGTCTCTTGTCACTTCTGAATCTATGCCATCAAAAATTTTAAAGCTTTGTTTGGTTATTTCAGCAACATCTCCGTCTTCTAAAAAGACAAACTGATTGGTTAATTGAGAAAGAGCTAGGGGATCTGAGGCAGCAAAATTTTCTTCCAATCCAACCCCGATTAAAAGTGGGCTTTTATTTCTAGCAACAACCAACCTGTTTTTTTCATTGATGTGAATTGCTGCTATAGCATATGCGCCATCCAGTTCTTTGACAGCTTCATGCATAGCAGTCAAAAGATCATCAGAATTTTTAAGATGTTTATGCAATAAATGAGCTATCACCTCTGAATCGGTCTCAGAGTTGAAAGTGTAGCCGTCGGCAACAAGTTGCTCAGTGAGCTCAAGGTAATTTTCTATGATTCCGTTGTGAACGATATGAACCTCTCCACTAGATGCATGCGGATGTGCATTTTGTTCTGAAGGCTTACCATGGGTTGCCCAGCGAGTGTGCGCGATGCCTAACTTGCTCTTTGGCTTTTCTGCAATCATGCCCTCTTCAAGCAAACTAACTTTGCCCAAAGTTCTTAAATTAAAGATGCTATCTTTTTGATGGAGCGCTATGCCAGCTGAATCATAGCCGCGGTATTCCATTTTGTGGAGGCCTTGAACCAAGAGCTTGCCAACGTTGCGAGATGATGCCGCCCCAATAATTCCACACATATTATTTTTTGTTTTTTGCCCAGTCTTCTTTTATGACTTGTTTGCCTCTCGCCACTGCAAGGGCTTCGTCGGGAACATCCTTGGTAATGACAGAGCCAGCACCAACATAGGCACCTTTACCAATGTTCACAGGTGCCACCAATGAGGAGTTAGTTCCGATGAAACTTTCCTCGCCAATGGTTGTTTTATGTTTATTGGTTCCATCGTAGTTACAAGTAATGGTTCCAGCTCCAATGTTTGTTTTGCTGCCAATATCAGCATCGCCAAGGTAAGCGAGATGATTGGCCTTAGCTCCATCGCCTAGTCTTGTTTTTTTGGTTTCAACGAAGTTGCCGATCTTAGCATTATCTCCAATTTCAGAGCCTTCTCTCAAGCGCGCATATGGGCCAATGTTGCAATTTGAACCAACTGTTGCTGATGAAAGGTGGCTGAACGATTCAATAATAGAATTATCGCCAATGGAAACATCTTGCAACACAACATTCGATTTAATAATTACATTTTCACCAAGGCTGACTTTGCCTTCAAAAATAACATTCACATCAATCGAACAGTCTTTTCCAGCCACCACTTCACCACGCACATCAACGCGCGATGCATCTAAAAGTGTAATGCCTTGATCTAGTAGTTTTTCAGCGCTCATATTTCTTAGTATTGCTTCCAGCTCATGCAATTCTTTTTTATTGTTTGCTCCCACTACTTCAGTAGGATTGGCTTGAATGCAATTTATTTTAACCCCTTTTAATGAAAGTATCTCAACAAGGTCGGTTAAGTAGTATTCATTAGCTGCGTTTTGATTGTTAATTTCTTCCAATGATGCTTTTAATAGGCTGCCGTTGATTAGCAAAATACCCGTAAATACTTCATGTATTAGGGCTTCCTCTGCCGATGCATCTTTTTGTTCAATAATTCTTAAGGCGTTACTTTGATCATCTGTCATGATCCTTCCATAACCCGTCGGATCTGATAGATGCATTGATAAAAGGGTACATTCTTGTTGACCAGAAATAAGAGAGTCAATGGTAGATGAGCTAATTAAGGGAACATCACCATAAAGAATAAGTATTTTTTCATCATCTTGAATCATGTGTGCCGCTGTTTTTACCGCGTGTGCTGTTCCCAGCTGCTCGTCTTGATCTGTTATTTTGATCTTTGGATCAATGGCAGCTATGTGCTCCCTCAAAAGATCTTTTTTGTGGCCAACCACCACAGTTATATTTTCGCTGCTTGCCTTGGCTGTATTAATAACATGAGAAATAAGAGTCTGCCCTCCAAGTGGCTGCATAACCTTTGGAAGATTTGTGTTCATTCGGGTGCCCTTGCCTGCTGCAAGGATAATTGTATGAATATTCAACGTAATGACGAATTAAGCTTAATACAAGTACCTTACTTGTTTTTTCTTAATTTTTGAATGGTTTTGATTCTTGCGGCTGCTTCAGCCAATTGCGCTGCTGCTTTGGTGTAATCTAGCTCTGATTCTTTGTCATGCATATTTTTTTCTGCAAGCTCTTGTGCTTTGATGGCTTCAGCCTCATCCATTGATTCTGCTCGCTCAGCTCTGTCGGATAAAAAAGTGACTAGGTCAGGTTGTATCTCGATGAATCCTCCTGAGCAAAAAAAGGTTTTTTCATCGTCACCGTTTTGAACTCTCACAGGCCCCGGAGCAAGACCGGTAAGAAGGGGTGTATGTCCAGGAGCAATACCTATTTCACCTAAAGAGCCTGTAGCAAAAACCATAGTGCCTTCGCCAGAATAAATTTCCTCACTTGATGAAACTATGCTAACTTTAATGGTGGACATGGATTATAAAGTTTTTGCTTTTTCTACAGCTTCTTCGATAGTTCCAACCATGTAAAAAGCTTGCTCTGGCAGATCATCATAATCTCCAGCCAAAATACCTTTAAATGATTTAATTGTATCTTCTAGTTTTACGTATTTGCCTGGTGAGCCTGTGAAAACCTCTGCAACAGTAAACGGTTGAGACAGGAATCTTTCAACCTTTCTAGCTCTTGCTACTGATAGCTTGTCCTCTTCAGATAATTCATCCATACCCAGGATAGCAATAATGTCTTTTAGCTCTTTATACTTTTGTAGAACACCCTGAACTCCTTGTGCCACGTTGTAATGTTCTTCTCCAACTACAAGAGGGTCTAACTGCCTACTGGTTGAGTCTAATGGATCCACGGCTGGATAAATTCCAAGCTCCGCAATTTGTCTTGAAAGCACAACTGTTGCATCCAAGTGAGCAAAAGTGGTTGCAGGCGATGGATCAGTTAAGTCATCAGCTGGAACATAAACTGCTTGAATGGAAGTAATCGAGCCATCTTTTGTTGAGGTAATTCTTTCTTGTAAAGCACCCATTTCTTCGGCCAATGTTGGCTGATATCCAACCGCAGATGGCATTCTTCCTAACAAAGCAGACACTTCAACTCCAGCTAAAGTGTATCGATAAATGTTATCAATAAATAATAAAACATCCCTTCCCTCATCCCTGAATTTTTCAGCCATTGTTAAACCTGTTAAGGCAACCCTCAATCTGTTTCCAGGAGGCTCATTCATTTGTCCATATACCATGGCGACTTTAGATTCGCTTGGCTTTTCTACATTAACCACTCCTGATTCTTGCATTTCATAATAAAAGTCATTTCCTTCACGTGTTCTTTCACCAACCCCAGCAAAAACTGAAAGTCCGGAGTGCTCGGTTGCAATGTTGTTGATAAGCTCCATCATATTCACAGTCTTGCCAACACCCGCTCCTCCAAATAGACCAATCTTTCCACCCTTTGCAAAAGGGCATATTAAATCAATAACCTTAATACCTGTCTCAAGAAGATCATCTGACAAAGACTGATCCATATAACTTGGTGGTTTTCTGTGAATGGGCATTTGCTCGTCTGCACCAATAGGGCCACACTCATCGATGGGGTTGCCTAATACATCCATGATTCTACCAAGTGTTTTTTCGCCCACTGGAACAGAAATAGGAGCATTGGTTCGCTCAGCGGTTAGGCCTCTTTTTAACCCTTCAGTTGTTCCCATGGCGATGGCTCTAACTATTCCATCTCCAAGTTGCTGCTGAACTTCTAGCACAGTACCAGTGTCTGTAATTTTAATAGCTTCGTATACTTGAGGGATGTTGTTTTTTTCAAACTCAACATCGATAACCGCGCCGATAATTTGTGTTACTAAACCATTGCTCATTTCTTTCTCCTTAAACCGCAGCTGCTCCACCAACTATCTCAGATAATTCCTGAGTGATGGCTGCTTGTCTTACGTTGTTGTATAACAGTTCCAATTCTTTAATTAAATCGCCAGCATTTTCAGTGGCATTTTTCATAGCCAACATTTTTGCTGCTTGTTCGCATGCACTATTTTCAATAACAGCATGATAAATTAGCGACTCAATGTATCTTGTCATTAAGCCATCCAATAACTCTTGAGCCTCTGGCTCATAAATATAGTCCCAATGTGTTGCTGTAAGCTCATCTGTCTCCTCGGCCGGCAGGGGAATCAATTGCTCAACTTTTGGTTCTTGTGTCATAGTGTTTACAAAACCATTGCCACATAAATAAACTTGGTCAACCTCGCCATTTCTATGAAGATCTAAAACAGTTTTGGTAAGTCCAATTAATGCATCTGGGTCAGGCTTGTCTCCCAGTTTTTGAACATTAGCAACCACATCGCCGCCAACAGATTTAAAGAAACTTGCAGCCTTTAAACCAATTAAAGCAAAGTTTGATTCGATACCTTTTGCTTTTAATTCTGCTGACTTGCTTATCACTTGTTTGAATAGGTTAATATTCAGGCCCCCACACAAACCCTTGTCAGAACTCACGACCAAAAAGCATGCTTTCTTAGTTTCTCTATGTTCGTAGAATGGATGTGAATATTCAGAGCTTGAGTTAGCAATATGAGAGATTACTTCTTTGATTTTCTCAGAATAAGGCCTGCCAAGCTGCATTTCATTTTGTGTTTTTTTAATCTTGCTAGCCGCAACCATTTCCATAGCCGAAGTAATTTTTTGCGTGCTTTTAATGCTCGCAATCTGCTTTCTTACTTCTTTGGTGTTAGCCATTATTAATTAAATTAAAAAGTTTGGGTTTTTTTAAATTGCTCAACAATCTCAGTGAATTGTTTTTCAATATCATCATTCCAGTCGCCTGTATCATTGATGCTTTTTTCAAGATCAGCCTTTTCCGAGGTGAAGTAACCATGCAACGCCTCTTCAAAGCTGCCAATTTTTTCTACATCAACATCATCCATGTAACCCCTATCAGCTGCAAAAATGCTGAGGGATTGTTGAGCCACGCTCATGGGCGCATATTGTTTTTGTTTGATAAGCTCTGTGATTCTAATTCCTCTAGCTAACTGGGCTTTCGTAGCATCATCTAAGTCTGATGCAAACTGAGAGAAAGCCGCCAGCTCTCTATACTGGGCCAATGCTGTTCTTACTCCGCCACTTAGTTTTTTCATGATCTTAGTTTGAGCTGCACCACCCACCCTAGAAACAGATATGCCTGGGTTAATAGCAGGCCTGATGCCTGAGTTAAACAAATCAGTTTCTAAGAAAATTTGGCCATCGGTAATTGAGATTACGTTTGTAGGAACAAAAGCTGATACATCGCCAGCTTGTGTTTCAATGATTGGAAGCGCGGTTAAAGATCCTGTTTTGCCTTTCACTTTTCCATTTGTAACTTTTTCTACGTAGTCTGCGTTTACTCTCGCTGCTCTTTCTAATAGTCTTGAGTGTAGATAAAAAACATCGCCTGGGTATGCCTCTCTTCCTGGAGGTCTTTTTAGGAGCAAAGAAACCTGTCTATATGCAACCGCTTGTTTGGAAAGATCATCATAAACAATTAATGCATCCTCTCCTTTATCTCTGAAGTATTCGCCCATTGAGCAGCCTGAATATGCAGAGAGGTATTGCATTGGTGCTGGATCAGAAGCAGAAGCTGAGACAACAATTGTATGCTCAAGGGCGCCATGCTCCTCAAGTTTTTTAACTACATTTACTACTGTTGATTGTTTTTGCCCTATCGCAACATAAATACACTTAATCCCTGTGCCTTTTTGGTTGATGATTGCGTCAACAGCAACAGCCGTTTTGCCGGTTTGCCTGTCGCCAATAATAAGCTCTCTTTGACCTCGACCAATTGGAACCATGGCATCAACAGCCTTAAGACCAATTTGTACCGGCTGATCAACTGATTGTCTCGCAATAACACCTGGAGCTACAACCTCCACTGGGGCGGTTGACTCTGCTTTGATTTCACCTTTTCCATCAATTGGATTTCCCAAAGCGTCTACAACTCTTCCCAATAACTCTTCACCGACGGGTACTTCTAAAATTCTTCCTGTGCAAACTGCTTTTTGGCCCTCAATC
>Ga0222719_10000418_pt1 | contig 42084 bp, 58 predicted proteins | sample C33_34DmetaG_FD_165039 | JGI IMG/M metagenome (GOLD analysis project Ga0222719, IMG submission 165039) | Estuarine water microbial communities from San Francisco Bay, California, United States - C33_34D | ecosystem: Environmental > Aquatic > Marine > Unclassified | place: USA: California... | reverse complement strand
AGCACTGCTTAAGGATATGATTCTTGATCGCAGTAAAGCGATACGAAAGGAAGAAGAAATGCGAGAGCAAACTCAGGCTGATTTAGGTAAGTATGCGGCTGACTCGAAGAAGGCTGCGGCAAACATGCTGACTCTCGCTATGGATGCCTTTGCCACTCCAGAAACAATAATCTGATTTATAGTTATAAAAGATTGGTTTAACAGTGAGCTGCAATGAGTTCTAGTAGTACTGCTAATTTTCCGACAACCATTCCTGAGGGTTTTCCTACAGTCATTGACGATAATTTTAAAAAGGATCCTAAAGGATCATTTGATTTTACTGGTGATTCTAAAACAAAGTTTTCACCAGAAAACCTCACTAGGCTTGCTGGGGCACTAGGAGATTTATTTGATCAGGGCGGAAGCGGCGAAACCATCAGAGAGCTGACTGATAGGATGAAAAAATCTAAAGAAGAACTTCTAGCAATGAGGGATGAAACAATAGATGAACTTGATTATCGTTTAGGCGAAATTTATCCAGGCTTAACCGGTTTAACCGGTGAAGAAGCTTTAAATCGATACCGTGATGAGTTTCTAGGCACAGTTACAGATTTAAAACAAGAGGGACGTAGTGACTTATACCGTAACCCTGATCTATCTCCGCAATTTGCTCAAACAAGACAAGATATTTCAAGCGTTCAAGACCAGTTTTCGTTAGCTAATAGACTCGGGGGTTATGGACAAATCGCATTAGACCCTCAGGTTGTTAAGACAAATACAAATCGACTTAAAGGTATTATGACCGGTGTCGGTAATGCAATTAAAGCAGAGGGTTCGATGGATTACAGCGATCCGCAGACTCAAAACTTTATTTCAGGTCTTCAAGCCGATCGGGCTGCTGCTATTGGAGATTACTTGGCCAATAGCGCTGATGTCGGTCGTCTCATGAATTATGGAAACATCGGCTAATGGCTGAATTACAGAGATCTTTACCGGAGCGAAGAGCCGAATCATTTGTAGAACGACGAGCAAATGCTGGATCTAGGGTGAGTCGTTCGTTTCGTCTTGCTGGAGAGTTATTTAATACCCAAGTTCGCGAAAAAGAAAGAAGTTTAATTAAAAAAGCTAAGGATAGTTTGCAAAAAAACCGCCCCGTGGGCGTAGGATTCGGCATTGGAGATGACTATGGTCCTGATGAATCATGGAACTCACAGGATACAATTAAGTATACACCCTCCCCAGATTACTATAAGAGTTATAAAAGTTTCTAACGGCTACCTCTGAGTTACTCACAGTTGGTAGATAGTAAACAAAACCAAACACTCTGGAATTAATTGGTTCTAAACTTTCTTCTCTAAGAAGTTTTGGATGTTCAGAAAGGATACAAAGAGGAAAATCAAATTTTATTTTTTGAGTAACAAGTAAAGCTACCTCTGAGGAAGTTAAAAATATTACTGCATGCTCGAACTGGTTGTGAATCCATTGGTCATAGCACTTTTCAAGCCATACGCGTTGCGCGGATTTGCGAAATCTTAGATTTTTTCTAAAAAGACGCTTATCTTCTGGTTGTTCGCTTCCGTTTAAAAGATCCCGCGGAGGATAGAGATATACAGATCTAGCTTTCCAGTCCTGCTTTAAACCGTTGGCTTTCCAATCGAAAAATCTTTGCGCCTCAACCACAGTGTTTGCATTTTGACTGGAAGCAGGATCTAAATCGATTTCTCCCCCGAAGAAAGCCGAGGTTGTTGCTAGTAAGTCAGCCGGAGAAACAAAATCGTTACTAGAAAATGATACCGTTTGAGTATTCATCAATTTTTTTATTAGCTTCTTCGGGGTCGATTAAGTGAATAGTGAGTTCGTCGTCCTGAACCATCGCAACAAGTGCTAGGTCAGAATTGCCTTTGCTCTCAATTGTTTTAGAAATTTTTTTAAAGAGCTCTTCTATACGCGTGTCTTTAAACTCTTGTGCGACTGCAATATCGTTGTCTAGCTCGTTAACTGTCATATATTTTGATTTACCCGGTTCTTCAGGGTTAAAAACTAAAATACCTTTACCTACTGCCTTTCTGTTTTCAAAATATAGGCGTGTCATATCAGATAAGATAGTCCTTACCACACCAGCGGAAATCATCCGCTCTGTTTCGTTACCCTTGAACAGAGTTTTGACTAGTGCAGAGGCACCTCTTGAAAGATCAGACATTTTTAAAATTTTTCCAAGCAGAGTCTATAACGACCAAAGGGTCAAATAAAAACTTAGAGCTGTTTCGTTCAGAAGGATCAACTTTGCAGTAATGAGTACCTTCAACAAGCCCAGTCTCTCCGTCACTAACGATTCCCTGGTGTATCAGTTTATCCAACGTGACAGAAGGAATATTTAGGCGTTGGCAGAGGATTTTTTTAGATACAAAAGCCGTGGTTCTCCTTTTGTCATTTTGGTTTGATGAAAGCAGTTGCAGTGATACGTCGATGCTGTTGATTGCATCTCGCATTTCTTTGATTTCTCTGAGAATTTCCATGAAATAGTTAGGGGCTCCCCGTTGCTCACCTGAGCTCAGGCAAACTGGGCGAATTACTGCTGGGCCGAAAGGACGAAAAGGCTGCCAGCACCCCTTGTAGACGGAAGGTCCTTCTTGCAACCGTCAAAAAGATTGTAGTAGGGATCTGGCTTTAAGCTCAAAGTCAGTAGGGTCCTCAATGAGTAACTCGACAAGTTTACCGAGCATGGACGAAACGTCAACCTCATCTGGCGTATTTTTGATCAACCAGTACTTATAAGCATTTAGAAGCTGCAGATGTGTTTGCTTTGCTTTTAAAGCACCTGTACGCCACTTATCAAAATCAAAAGTTGATTGATGGCGGGAGCTGCCAGTTTGAAGTTCTAGTTGACGAATTTCAATTTGTAAGTCAATGTCTTTGAGAGTGTACTCAAGACAGTTGATTTTTGCGCGGCAATCAGTAACAGACTTTGGCTCCTCGTTGTCGGAATAAATCCACTGAGGAAGGTTATCGATTATGTACTTCGAATCCCATTTAGTTTGAGCTGACTCGTTAACCGTAGAGTTCTGAGAGTACGCGGGAGATCTGTAAGTTGTAACTGCCATTTATGCAAAATAAAGTGTGGTGTTCAAACCGGACTCTCTTTATGAGGTCCAAATTCATAAGTTGATTTAACTTGTAGCGAGCAGCGCTTGCAGACTGCCCAGTTTCAGAAGCAATCTCGCTGATGCTAGCAGGTTGTATCGATTTGAGATCAATAATCAATTGAGAATGAGACTTGATGGCTGAAACTCTTGCCTGATTTCGGAAATTGTTGAAAGACACAACTGAGTTTTGAATTTGTCCTTTAGTACGTTCTGAGTAACTTTGGCGGACAAACCGAGCTCTTTCATCTTGATGATGGCAGCTCGAACTTTGGGACCCGTCTTGCGAGGAGCTGTAGAAATGCATAGATGGTATGGATTAATACATAATGGGTTTTTACACACAGACGTCACGTACTGATCCGAACTTAAGGTTGTTTTAAAGAATGCCTCGTAGACAACCCTTCTCGTCCGGGTATTTCGTCCGTCGTCATACGAGAAGGTGTAACCCCTGTCTTCTAGGTACTCCAAGCATGAGTCAGGAGTAATAAGTGGGCGGTTTCGCTCAAGCCAAGCCAAAAACTCACCAGATTTGCTTGTAGCACTTGCGTACTCATCTCTACAGACCTCACAAGCCTGAATCAGGTTGTTAGGCAGTGTGACGACACCCCTTAGACGAGAAGGAACGAGTATCGGTTGAGATCGTCCGCAAAGACACCGCCAAACAGAGACACCTTGATGGTGCTCTACTCGCCAGTGGCCCCGTGTCTCAACAAAGTCTGGAGCACCTGCAGGCTCCTTTAGATCAGTGTTGTCAAGGTCTAAGAGACCCAGGAGAACTACAGCACGTGTGTTGTAAGTCATAAGTATGGACTCACTTCGTAACCAACTTAGCACCTGCTAAGCCTTAAGTGCGTCCTAATTTTTATGAAAGCGTATAAAACACACATAGCGCACAGAAATACAGTGAACTCAAAAATCCTAAGAATTTAATCTTCTTTATTAAGCGAATTCAACAACGAGACTGGATGAGTCCCAAATCCTTTACCTGTTTTTGTCTGAAACTAGACTCAGGTGAGATTTGCAAAGTACTTTCTCTATACGTTTCTTAAATACTATTTATTAGTACGTCTCTATAGAAATAAATAAATTAAACACCGTCCAGATTGGTTGATATCACTGAAATCTCAGGAGTTTTTAAGAGTAAAAAGTTTCGGCCAGCCCGTGGAGCACATAAATTTCTTAAGAGTTGTAGACTTTGTGTAATTGTAGTTAACACTATGACCAAGGTTTTTGCTAAACCAACCGAAAAACTTTCTTGGAAGTTCCTGAGGGAAAGAAGTTCGGTGCTTGGAGTACCTGCCTGGAAATTAGCTGAAGATTTTGCTGTTCACACAAACAGCGACGAGGTTGAGGTCAAAGATAAGCCTCAAGTTTGAATAAATAGATTAAAATCGAACAAGGAGGATTTGGATGTCGAATGCCTGAGATAAATATTCCTCCTTGTCCAACACATGGTGCAAGGCCCCGCGCTCTTCATGAGGAGAGTTTCTTCGGGATTGTTACTGTTATTGAAGAACTTATCGGGACTATTAGCGGCGTGGGAACTTCATCTTATTCCAGGTGCTCATACGGCTACCCGTCCAACTTTGAAGGTGTCGTAAGAGCTCTCGAAGATCTCAATACATCTATATCTGGAATCTCAGGAGGTGGAGGAGGTTCTATTGGAGCTGGTTCTGGTATCTACCTGACTCAAGGCGGCACTGTTGTCAACGTCGATTACGACGCTGTGTACGACAACGTTGTTTCAGGTCACTTCCTCGATGAAGGATCCGTCACTATCACGTATAGCGGTAATAATGTCATTATTAGTGGCACCGATACTTCAGGTGGTGGTGGTGGTGGTGGCGCTTCTGTAACGGTATCCGGTGAGCCCGGAACTGGCTACTCAACTGGTGATCTCTGGTTTGACGTAAATCAAGGTCGCATGCTGGTTTATGCGTCGGGCGGTTCAGTGTCCGACCCGGATTGGTATCAGACGAATGCCGAAGCAATCGTTCTCAAAAGTGATACTCCTCCTTCTGGAACTGGAACCAACGCACCTCCTAGAGATGGGTCTCTTTGGTTCAGCGAACTCGTGGGCTCTCTGTTTGTATATGACGCCGTCACCTCTGGTTGGTATGAGACTGGACCTCGTCGCTCCTTCGCTTACTCAGCGACTGCGCCTTCTGCTCAGGTCGCAGGTGAGGGCTGGTATGACGACACAGCCAACGCACTCAAGGTTTGGAATGGCACAGCTTGGGTTGACGCGAATACTTGATGACAGCTTGTTGTTATTCGCTAAGCTGGCTGCGACTAATCTATAAAAATGGCTAAAGCTAAGTCCAGCGGTAACAACATCTTTACAAAACCCAAGACCACTTCCATCGGCAATGGTCTTAACTCACGTCCTGGTCGTAAAGGTAAGAAGAAGTACCGCGGACAGGGAAAACGCTAAACTTAAGAATATAAGTTCAAGTAAAGATGGCTATTGCGAGTTTAATTGCTAGCGAAAACATCTCTGCTGGAAACGCTGTTTATGTTACTTCAGCAGGATTAGCCGCAAATGCACAGGCTGATAGTGTAACCAAAGCCTCCGTGGCCGGTATTGCTGCCGACACAGTCTCCACTGGAGGTATTGTTCGTATTAACGTAGACGGTATTTATAGCGGTTACTCTGGTTTATCCCCAGGTGACTTTAGGTTTCTATCAATCGTCACTCCTGGTTCCTTAATTTCTTACAACGAGTTTGTAAGTGAATTAAGCGGTGTTTCAGTAAATGCTTATATAACTAATGTTGGTCGAGTGATTACAACGACAACAGTTTCTATTGAGATAACCCCACCTCAGTTTGTTCTTAACCCAACGTCAGTCATTATTCTCGAATCGAGTGTCGGAATAACACTTGAGGCGCTATTATTAGAAAACGGATCGACTATTGATCTAGAGACCGCTTCCGCATAAATCGCATGGCTAGCCAAAAGATTTCGGACTTAGGTGCGATCACAACGGTTGCAAGTGGTGACTTCTTCCCGATCGTTAGAGCCTCTGGCACTACAAACCAGCGAGTAGATATTGGTGTTCTCGATGTACGTTATGCGGCTAGTGCGAGTGGAGATTTAGCTCACGAAGCTCTTGCTTCTGGTAACGCTGCGCTTGTTGATGCCGGTGTTGCTCTTGCTTCTGGTAACGCTGCGCTTGTTGATGCAGCTGCGGCGGAGACTACTGCTAATACCAAACTTGCTATTTCAGGTGGTATTCTTGACGGTCAGCTCCGTTCCGTTGTTACTGCATTGGGTGCAAACGGAAGCGGCATACCCGTGGCCTCAGGTAATTACTTTACTGCCACTCTAAGCACTGATTCAACTGTAACCTTTATCAGTCCTTATCCTGCTGCTTCTTACAGCTTGGCTTATGAAGTTGAGCACACTGGCGGCACGATTACTTGGGATAGTTCAATTAAGTGGCCCGCAGATACTGCTCCTACCCTAACTACAGGGAAGACTCATTTATTCATGTTTGTCACTGACGACACAGGATCTACTTGGCGTGCGTCTTCTCTTGTTGACTACACAACTTGATATAAATGGATCCTACTACTCTACGTTTAATTCAAGGTGCTGCCGGGGCTGCTGGTGGTGCAACTTACGTTGATGATGTATTTAGTACGTTTCTGTATACCGGCACTGATCCAACAAATAATGTCATCAGTAACGGCATTGATTTAAGCTCAGAAGGCGGGCTTGTTTGGGTAAAAACGCGTGGTGCAGGCCTGCACAATTTGGTAGACACTGCGAGAGGTGCTAGTAAGAGACTTTATAGTAATCTCCCTAACGGAGAAAGTACCGAACTTTCTTTTGTCTTTGATACAAACGGGTTTACTGTTCCTGGCAATGACGGCAATGTCAACGCACTAAACGTCACCTACGCCTCTTGGACTTTCCGCAAAGCGCCGGGGTTCTTTGATGTAGTTACTTATACAGGAAATGGTACTGCAGGTAGAACTGTTGCCCATTCGCTAGGCAGTGTTCCTGGCATGATAATGGTCAAGTGTACTAGTACTGCAGGAACTAATTGGCTTGTTTATCATCGAAGTCTAGGTGCGACAAAAGCAGTAATATTAGATCTTGCAAATGCGGCAGTAGGTCCCAGTGCTAACTATTGGAATAACACGGCTCCTACTAGCACTCATTTTACGTTAGGAACTATTAATGATGTAAATACCAATGGTGATACATATGTCGCCTACGTCTTCGCTCATGACGACGCATCGTTTGGCACGAATGAAGATGAAAGCATTATTAAGTGTGGGAGCTATACGGCGACAGGCAGTGCTCAATCCGTAGACTTAGGTTTTGAGCCTCAGTTCTTGATTACCAAAAAAACTACTGGCACTGGTGAGTGGAGAATGAATGATATAATGCGTGGCATGATTGTTGGTGGAGTTGACGCACAGCTAGAAGCAAATACCAATGTTGCAGAAATCGCAGGCAATGTATTTGGTGATCTTACTCCTACTGGTTTCATTACTAATGGATCTCAGAATGATCCTGGCGCTACCTACATCTACATAGCAATCCGCCGTCCGCATAAGCCGCCGACTGCTGGGACGGAGGTGTTTGACAGTGCCTTGACTACCTCGCAACCATTTAGCGTCGGCTTTCCCACTGACTTGCACATTGACTGTCAGACGGGTTCGACTGGCTCTAAGTATTGGGTGCCGAGACTAACTAACGGTTACACGAGTTCCACTGCTAACAGCGCAGAATCAGCAGGAAGTCTGTATTTCAAGTTTGACTTGCAAAACAGTTTTAGCACAGACACTTTCTGGGGTGGTGCTCAGACAATTAACTGGCAGTTCCGCCGCGCCCCCGGCTTCTTCGACGTGGTGGCGTGGACTGCTAGCGCCTCAACGTCCATTACTCACGGGCTTGGTGTAACGCCGGAGTTGATAATCGCCAAATCACGCTCAGTCTCGGGCGAAAGTTGGACTGTCTATACACAGCCGGGGGGTCGCGGCAACGTACTCTTTTTGAGTACAACTAATGGCAATGTTGGAATTGCAGACTACTGGGGAGCCTCCGGTCCAACGTCCACATCGTTTGGTGTAGCTGCTTTTGGTTCCAGTAATAATGTTGGCAACATGATCGCCTACCTCTTCGCAACCCTACCCGGCATATCCAAAGTAGGCTCTTACACCGGAACAGGTAATGCAATTAACGTTGACTGCGGCTTCAGTGCAGGCGCACGATTTATTTTAATCAAACGCACCGACAGCACTGGTGATTGGTACGTTTACGACTCAGCGCGAGGAATTGCCAGTGGCAATGATCCGTACTTGCTCCTCAACAGTAGTGCAGCAGAAGTCACAAATACCGACTACATCGACCCGTTGAGTTCTGGATTTACAGTGACATCATCAGCGCCTGTAGGCATGAACGCTAGTGGAGGTACTTATCTCTTCTTGGCGATTGCCTAATCTTCAAAGTAGAATCGAATTATGGAATTACGTATTCGCGAAACTGGCGAGGTGATTTCGGATCTTGAATTCCGTCGTCGCCACCCAAACACTTCGTTTCCCAAGGTTATCAGCCGTGAAACGATGAACAATTTTGGCGTGGACCCTGTTTTTGAAGGACCACAAGCCTCTACTACTTCTCCTTATGAAACCAGCGTCCGATCGGGCGTTGAAGAGATCGAGGGTAAGTGGTTCACACGTTACATAGTAGGTCCTATTTTCACTGACTCTGTTGATGAGGACGGTGTTGTAACTACTGCACTGCATAAGCAAGCTGAGTATGAAGCGAGCGTAGATGCAAGTAAGGCAAGTTCTGTACGTGACCAACGTAACAAGAAACTAACTGAATGTGACTGGACCCAGCTTACAGATTCTCCTCTGAATGCTGATGCCAAAAATGCTTGGGCTCTCTATCGTGAGACCTTAAGAATGGTCCCCGAGCAGTCAGGCTTCCCCTGGACTGTCGAGTGGCCGCCCGAACCAACCACTTGATATGGGAACTTTGATCGCTGTGGGAGCCCTCGGGTTTTTATACCTAATGGGATTTTGTTTAATAGCGATTAATCCTCGCGATGACGAATAAATATAAAACATCGATTATGATTAAAGGAATGAAGTCTGGGTGTAAGTAGTGACTAACCGGGCGATTTTTAATCGAAAATATACTGAATTTCAGCCAGGGGATACTCCTGTCTTTCTTGTGAATGGCGGCGGTGTAACCTCATCTTCGCCTACGTCACTAATAAACTTAACAGCTGGCGCTAACCTTATTCAAGGTGAAGTTGTTTATGTCAGTGGAGTTTATGCAGTTCCTGCCATTGCAGTGAGCGGCGTGGATTCTGCCCAACATCAGGCAGTCGGACTTACTGCACAAGCAGCTGTTCAAAACGCAACTGTTTCCGTCAATCTCGACGATATTGCTGTTGTTAGTGCAGCAAATATCACAGCAGATACTCAGCTCACTCCTGGTCAGTACTACTATCTGTCTAAATCGCAAGGCCAGCTCACTCGCTTTAGTACTGCTTCAGGTACTGTTTCGGCTGGAAGTGGATACGCTGCCCTCGTCAATCTCGGACTTGCAGTCAGTACTACTGAACTGCACGTTGAAATTCAACCCCCTGTGGACCTCTTTAGTTAGGTCTTATATTACTGAGATTTAAAAATGGTCAGCCGCCGCCCTTTAGTTATCGAAGATGGTTTGGTTTCCGAACTGTCTCAAGGAGATCTGGTACAAACCGGAGGATCTTCGACTGAATTAGTCGCAGGAAGTGGTCTGGTTGGCGGCGGTAGTGTTGGCCCTAATATTCGGCTTGATTTTGCAGTCGCTCCCAACCCCAGTGGAGTTATTTATGTCGGAGACACTATTGGAAATGATGGTGTAGCTTCCGTTAACGCGACTATTGCACTTGCTTCGGGTAACAAGGCAAACACCGAAAGTTTTACTGCATTATCTTCAGGTAATGCTGCACTTTCGACTGCAGTCGGGGCACTTGCTTCCGGAAACGCAGCTCTCGATTTAGTACCAACTCTTGTTGGCGGTGGCCCTACTGCTGTGCTTACAGCTGCTAGTGCTGTTGCATCCGGCTATTCCGTGGGCGTAGATGATGCAGGTAAGGTACAGAGTATTGGTCTTACAGTTACGAGTAATCCGCTAAGTTTTCCGAGTTCTGCAGTCGTTTTTGAATCTGCTAACTCTCAACGTATTTCTACTACCTACGACTCCACCAACAACCGTGTCGTCATCGCCTACGCCGATGTCGGAAACTCATATTACGGTACTGCAATTGTCGGTACAGTTTCCGGTACATCTATTTCATTCGGTACTGCAGTTGTTTTTGAGTCGGGTAACACCGACTACCTTTCCTCCACCTACGACTCCACAAATGATCGAGTTGTCTTCGCCTACTCCGACGTTAACAACTCCAGCTACGGTACTGCAATTGTCGGTACAGTTTCCGGTACATCTATTTCATTTGGTTCGCCCGTTGTCTTTGAAGCTGCTACTACTTTCGACACCTCTTCTACTTACGACTCCACAAATAACCGAGTCGTTATAGTCTACAATGATGCCGCAGCTGGTGGTTACAATACCGCACTCGTCTGTACAGTTTCTGGTACATCTATTTCATTTGGTACTGCTGTTGTATTTGGGTCTGCTAACACCAACTACCTTTCCTCCACCTACGACTCCACCAACAACCGTGTTGTCGTCGCCTATCGGGACTTCGGCAACTCCAGCTACGGTACTGCAATTGTCGGTACAGTTTCCGGTACATCTATTTCATTTGGTACTGCTGTTGTATTTGAGTCTAGTGATATGGTTGGCTCTTCCTGCACTTACGACTCCACAAATGATCGAGTTGTTATAGCTTATAGAGCTGGTGCGCATTCATATTACGGTACTTCTATTGTTGGTACTGTTTCTGGTACCTCTATTTCCTTTGGTACTTTAGTTCAATTTCAAGCTTCTGGTGTGTATGATATTACGTCTACATACGACTCTAGTAGCGGTAAAGTTATTATTGCTTACAGAGATGCAGGTAATAGTGAATACGGTACAGCAATTGTTGGAACCGTATCCGGTACCTCTATTTCATTTGCTACTGCTGTTGTGTTTGAGTCCGCAGTTTCTCAGGACGTATCCATTACTTACGACTCTACTAACAGTAACGCTGTTATAGCTTACAGAGATGAGGGTAATGCAAATTATGGTACTGCCATCGTAGCTAATACTCTCGGCGCAACCACCTCCAGACCGACCATAAACTCATACACTAATTTTCTCGGCATCTCTCAATCCACCGTGGCGAGTGGCTCTCCTTGCCTCGTTAATTTACCTGGAGCTTTGTACACAGACCCAACAGCAGGTCTTACACCTGGCGAGTTTTATTACGTAGATCCAACAACTAGTGGTGTTACAACAACATCAACTAAACCTGCTAGTTGGGATGGTCAAGTTCCCTGGGACTATATCGGTCGCGCCGTTACTTCGAGCGGTTTGATGTTGCTCAAGTCAATCTGACCCAGGCTAAAGTGTATTTAAAGGTCACAAAATTATGGTACTCCGGCGTCCTGTTGTTTCTGTTAGTGGCCTTCGGACTGAGCTACCTCCTGGTGACACGATTGTAGGTGCTTCTCCTGGAAATATAGTTTCTGGCAGTGGTGTTGCAGTAGATGGTGCTGGAAATCTAGGAGAGGTTGTTGAGTTAGACGTTGCTATAGCTCCAAACCCCAGTGGTTTAATTATTGTCAGCAATAAACTGGCAAATGACGGTTCTGCTCTGCGTACAGGACAAACCGCATTAGCCAGTGGGAATCAAGCACTAGAAAATGCAGAATATGCATTAGCAAGCGGTAACGCTGCTATTTCTATATCCGCTACTGCTCTAGCTAGTGGTAATGCTGCTCTGGTTGATATCGCTGCAAAGCCTGCTGGTGCTATTCAGACTTTTACAGCTTCCAGTGTTATTCAAGCAGGTAATCCTGTTGGTTTGGATGATGCAGGTAAAGCTAGAGTTGTTGTTACTCTTGAGGACAGTACCCAAAGAAGTTTTGGCACTCCTGTTACTTTCGATAGTGGAAATGCCCAGTTGGGTACATCAGTCTACGACTCTGCTAATAACAAGGTTGTTATTATTTACTCAGATCAAGGAAACTCCAATTACGCCACTGCAATTGTAGGCACTGTTTCTGGTACATCTATTTCTTATGGTACTAAAGTTGTTGTTGAGTCCTCATGGTCCACACCTCATGGTGTAACTTACGATTCCGTTAACAATAAAGTGGTTTTTTGTTACTCACGGGACGCTAGTGGTGTTAATTACGGCGCTGCAATTGTGGGCACAATTTCCGGTACAAGTAGTACGTGGGGCAGCAGCACAGATTTTAACTCACACACAACTGCTGATGCGGACATTACATATGACTCCTCTAGTCAGCGAGTTGTCATTGTTTACGAAGATCGAAATAATAGCGACTATGGCACTGCCATAGTAGGTACGGTTTCTGGAACATCTATTAGTTTTGGTAGTCCAGTAGTTTTTTCAACTAGTGATACTAATGACCTTCACGCTGGATTTGACTCTACTAACAACAAAGTCGTTGTAGCTTATAGAGACGTCGGAAATTCAAATTACGGTACTGCAGTCGTCGGTACTGTTTCCGGAACATCTATTAGTTTTGGTAGTCCAGTAGTTTTTTCAACTACCTACACTCAAGACATGCCGGTAGTCTATGACTCCTCTAATCAGAAAATAGTCATTGCTTATTATGCATATACTGGGCTACCTAGTGGTCGTGCGATTGTAGGTACCGTTTCTGGTACATCTATAACATTTGGCACTTTTGTTGAGTTTCTAGCTAATACAGCTACTTATGAAGCTACTGCTTATGATTCAACTCTTAATCAAGTAATAATTGCTTATCGAGATCCATCTGTCGGTAACTACGGATCAGCTATAGTTGGCACTGTTTCTGGTACAACTATTGGGTTTGGTACTTCTGTTATATTTGATTCTAATGTTGTCCTTGGTATAGGCTGCGTTTACGACTCTTCTAATCAACGAGTTGTCATTAGCTACACAGACGACACTAACACTTCCGACGGAAAGGCCACTGTGGGTTCCGTAGGATCATCTACATTCCCAACATTAAACTCAGCCAACAACTTTATCGGTATCTCTCAATCCACCGTGGCAAGCGGTGCAGCAGTATCAGTACGCTTGCCTGGTTCGCCAGATCAAAACAACACTGGCTTACTCGCTGGCTCTGGTTATTACGTTGATCCGACAACCAGCGGATTTACTACAACATCGACCCAACCGCCCTCGTGGTCTGGAGCAGTTAACTGGGGGGTGGTTGGCCGAGCGGTTAACTCCACTACCTTGTTGCTGACTGATATGCTTTAGTCGGTTACACTGTTTTAGTGCTCGAGAGCCTCATGAAAACTATTTGCCGCCTGGGTGACTTTCAAGTCCCGAACGTTAGTGTATACCTGTATGCCGACGACAAACAGATTCTGATTGAGTCGGATAAAACTACGATTGGCGATCCTAGTAATCCTGATTTGTACATCATGGATTGCACCACATCCAACTGCGTGTTGAATGAAGGTGTTACTGAGCCTACTGATTGGTTCGGTTGGAAGTACACTTTTACGGACGCTGGTGGCTGGGTCCTAAATCCTGATTGGGTTGACCCTCGTGTAGAACTAGAAACTGAATAGTAAGTTTATCGGATAAAATAAAATAAACTAGGTAGTAGTAATGGCTGAGAAACTCCCTCTTGTTTACGTAGACGGGCAGCTCAGTCAGCTACCTACAGGTGATGTAGCTGAAGGAGCTACACTGGGTTCCATTACCGCTGGTAGTGGCCTAGTTGGCGGTGGAGATTTACAGACTGGTAATAAAAGACTTGATGTTGCACTTGCTTCTAGCGCTAGCGGTGTAATTTTTGTCGGCGATTCTATCGGTATGGATGGTGCCGATCTTGTAATTGCAAGTGCTGCATTAGCTTCTGGGGTCGCTGGTTCTAGTAATTCTGCGATTGCTTTGGCCAGCGGTGTGGCAGCTCAATCAAATGCAAATACTGCCCTTGCTTCGGGTAATGCCGCGTTAGATCTTGCAGTTAATTTTTCGAGTAGTAGTTCTGTAGAACTAACAGCTTCCAGTGTTATTCAAGCAGGTAATCCTGTTGGTTTGGATGATGCAGGTAAAGCTAGTGTTATTACTAATGTTACTGATGTAAATAGTAGAAGTTTTGGATCTGCGGTTGTCTTTGAATCTGCTAGCTCCACCTACACTTCCACCACCTACGACACCACCAACAACCGAGTCGTCATCGCCTACCGAGACGACGGCAACTCCAGCTACGGCACCGCAATCGTTGGCACCGTCTCTGGCACCTCTATTTCCTTCGGCACCGCCGTTGTCTTTGAATCTGCTACCTCCAACTACATCTCCACCACCTACGACACCACCAACAACCGAGTCGTCATCGGCTATCAAGACGGCGGCAACTCCTTCTACGGCACTGCCATTGTTGGCACAGTCTCTGGCACCTCTATTTCATTCGGCACCGCCGTTGTCTTTGAGTCTGCTAGCTCCAACTACACCGTCACCACCTACGACTCCACCAACAACCGAGTCGTCATCGCCTACTCAGACGGCGGCAACTCATATTACGGTACTGCAATTGTCGGTACAGTCTCTGGCACATCTATTTCATTTGGTACTGCCGTCGTTTTTGAATCTGCTTCCCTTTACGACATCTCCACCACCTACGACACCACCAACAACCGTGTCGTCATCGCCTACAGCGATATCGGAAACTCATATTACGGTACTGCAATTGTCGGTACAGTTTCCGGTACATCTATTTCCTTCGGCACCGCCGTTGTCTTTGAGTCTGGTAGCTGCTCCTACACCTCCACCACCTACGACTCCACCAACAACCGAGTCGTAATCGGCTATCAAGACAACGTCAACTCCGGCTACGGCACCGCAATCGTCGGCACAGTCTCTGGTTCATCAATCTCCTTCGGCACCGCCGTTGTCTTTGAATCTGCTGCCTGCGTCCACATCTCCACCACCTACGACACCACCAACAACCGAGTCGTCATCGCCTACGTAGACGGCGGCAACTCCAACTACGGCACCGCAATCGTTGGCACTGTCTCTGGCACATCTATTTCCTTCGGGTCCCCAGTTGTCTTTGAATCTGCTTACTCCCCCTACATCTCCACCACCTACGACACCACCAACAATCGAATTGTCATCGCCTACCGAGACAACGGCAACTCGGATTACGGCACTGCCGTAGTTAGTGCTCCTGGTTCCTCAACTCTTCCCACAATTTCTTCTCGAAACAACTTTATTGGCAGCGCTCAAACAACCGTGGCGAGCGGAGAGCCAGTAACTATTAATGTTCCTCGTTCTATTGGTTACAATAATACTGGGTTATCTACAGGGTATTTCTATTACGTAGATCCAACTACAAGTGGATATACGACTGCTTCAGGTGAACCTTCAAGTTGGAGTGCAGATCCTTCTTTTCCTTGGCGTCCTATTGCTAAAGCAGTTTCCTCTTCTGGTCTTCTTATTCTTGAGACAATTTAAACATTGTAAATATTAATAATATTTAGTTATAATATGTATATCTAAACGCGCACGTGCCTGTGAGCGAGAATGATCTTGTATTCAACCTTTGTTGTTTACAGAAACGGTCTGCTCGTAAGAGGTTTAGAAAAAGTATTCTCGATAAGTGGCCTGATTGCGCGTACTGCGGACGCCCAAAACCCAGTACGTTAGATCACGTTTTAGCTCAGTCAAAAGGTGGTAAAAACGAGCGCCACAACCTTGTTGGTTGCTGCGGTGAGTGTAACTTAATAAAAAGCGACACACCGTGGTTCGTGTGGTACAGGAGTCAAGACTTTTGGACAATCGAAAGGGAAGAAAAAATTCTTGACTGGGTTAACCAGCAAGAAATAGAATCCTCCCTTCCAATGCTTACCGATTGGCTGGAATATGAAACGCTTCTTCTTCCGAAGACCGCATAATCACTTTTTAGCCACCTTGGTAATGATACCGGCAAACTTTTCAATAACTTTGTAGAAACGAGCATAAGCTTCGTTGTCCTTAGGCGTGGGGGTGACGTTAACAACCGCAAGAGCAAGAAAGTGGACAGCACCAGCGAGACCAACAATCTCACCCCAATTTGAAATCAAAAAATCCATGAGTTTTGAACAGCTACAATGTAACTATAGACCGTTAGTCGAATGCCACAAATTCTTGAAGATGCTGTAAAAAGCATTATGAAAAAAAATCCGGGCATGGAGAAATCCTCTGCCTATGCGATTGCTACAAAGAGTCTTCAAAAGTCTGGAGACCTTAAAGACGGAACAGTCCAAGCTACTAAAAAAGGCGATCGACGAGGCGAAATGAGTAAGGCTACTAGAGCCAAAACTCGTGCTAAAAAGTATAAAAACGAGCGCGAACGTGGAAAAACAGACAAGCGAAACACCAGTGGCAGGGATTAATGTTTAAAAGTAGATAAAATAGTAAAAAGTACTTTTCGCAATGGCTGAGACTGCGAAGAAAAAACACCCTGAGAAATGGGCTCGTGCGAAGGCTAAAGCACGTAAAAAAATGGGCGGTCACTCTGCACGCGCTATGCAATTAGCGACAAAATACTATAAAGATATGGGCGGAAAATACCAAGGTAAAAAGTCAAGTAAAAACAAACTTTCAAAATGGGGTAAAGAAGACTGGCAGACTCGTGAAGAGCACGAGAAGAAAAATTAATCCCATGAGTAACCTTCAAAGCGAACTATTTCTCGATAAAAGCATCTCAGACACATAAAGGCCAAGCTAATAGACTTGAGATGCTTAAAAATTCTTTGGGAGGATATGGCCGATAAAGCGAGAGAAAAAGGACGCACTGAGCGTTACCTCCCTAAATCAGCGTGGGCTTCAATGTCTGCTGAGGAAAGAAAAGCTACCGATGAAAAAAAGAAAGCGGCCACACGAGGCAAACCAGTGAATACTCATGTAGCGAATACTGAGACAGCCAAGCGGGCAGGCAAAAAAGCTCGTGCGTACAAAGCATCTAAAAACAATGGCTAAGCAAGGAACCTGCTGGGACGGTTACGTTCAAGAAGGAATGAAAAAGAAAGGGGATCGGATGGTCCCCAACTGTGTACGTAAATCCGCTAAGAAGAAATCACGCAAGTACAAAAACAATAAGCGCTAGAAATTCGTATCTGACGGACGTGGCTCTTTAGCCCAGGTTGCTTTTACTCTAATCGGACCACCCAGAATCTCTTGTACAGGTGATCCGTCTGAGGGTTCTTCAATATACGTGAAAGAATTTTTTTTCTCTTCTTCGTCCCAAGCCTGGTGTATTTCGTCAATATCCTCTTCGAGCTCAGTCATCACTATTTGAGTTCTGAACTCTGCCCAATCGTCCACACAATTAATAACAGCTCTCTTAATCCAAGGATTAGCTTTAATACCTGGCCAGAAACGAGAAATAAATAGTATAAGCTCATACATTAGAGCGTTTACACGGTTGTAGCTCATCCTGGTGCCTCTCTATGTTCGTGAACACACTAGAAATCTAGCCCCAATATAGATTTCCGCTACCATCATTTCGTAAAGCTTGACCTGCTGTGCCCTGGTTTTCAGGTAACACAATGATGTATGTAGCGCTTGCTGCGTGAGGAGGGGATTTAATAGTCACACCGTGGCTATTTGCCCGACAGTTAAGGACAAGTGCTGCGTCGTTACTTCCTGCACCTTTTAGAGTATACACTCCACTTACCGTATTATCTAATGTGATACCACCTGCAAAGCTTAATTCACCGTTAAAAGGAGCTGCTCCTGAGCCAGCTGGAGATACGATACCTGCCGCAATCGCAGTGTTCATAATCCCCGAGATGGACATTTTTCTCGGTTGTGCGTCCGCTTGAATTTGTGTTGTGTCTAGGACAGGGAGTACGGCATCCTGACTAGCTGAGTCATACTGCTGCAGTTCATGGGTTTTAAGGATTTCACGTCCCCATTCTCTAGCTGTGCTCAAGTCTCTTTTTACTGTCATTTTAGTGAAGTCACTAGTTTTTATATTTTAAACGACTGCGCTATTATTAATTTAAACAGAGTTAATTAACCGTGGCCGAATTCAATTTTAATCGTGAGCTTGGCGTTAATCCCGAGGGAATTACTCGGTTTAGGCAGAACAGAACTGCAGATGGTGGAAATATTACCATTAATTACACCACGGAAGATACTTCCGAAGGTTCTGAAGGTCGTGCGGATCTTTACGCAGTCACATCCTCAGCTACTGGAACCGGTACCGTCACTCTTCAAGCTGGCTCTTCAGCTGTTAGTCGTGTCTACATTCGAAGCGGTGCTGATGGCACTGTTATGGGAGAGTTAAACTCTCCTAAGATTTCTAACCGACAGGACGTTTCCTTTACTTTTTCTGTGGGAGCAAGTGTCGAGAATTACCTATACGTAGAAAAAACTGACCGATCCCCTTGCGTTTATCGAGTCACTTATACAGCAGTGTGATTAATAGATTAGTCAGGTCAATAAATGTCTTTCCTAAAAAATTTGGAGAGGCTTGGGTACCGTGCATGCTTGCTATGACGCAAGGTGATTTATCTGTTGTCACCTGGAAACACGTAACAGTTGCATATTCTGTTGGTATACGTACAGCTATATTTTATAGTTTTTGTGTGTTGTTGTTAGGTACTATTAAACCTGCACAGAGCATAGTTATTACAGGATTTTTAACATTTATTGCTGACTTAGCGACACACCCGACGCACTTTGGTCCTTTTTGGTTGGAAGCACTTGTTACCGGACTCTGTGCTTCAGCGATGTGTTTTGTTGTCGAAAAAATTAGAATCAAATTAAATCGTAATCCGAGATACAGACATGAGATTGAGTAGAAAAGGTTTTGACTTAATTAAAAAATTTGAAGGGTTGCGTCTTACTAGTTATAAGTGTGCGGCAGGTGTCGACACAATCGGCTATGGACATACGGGCTCTGACGTATACCCAGGTCAAAAAATAAACAAAGAAGAAGCTGAAAAACTACTGCTAGGAGATACTGAGAGCTCTCAACAATGTGTAAGCTCTTTTGTTTCTATAAAAGTAAATCAGAATGAATACGATGCTTTAGTAAGTTTTGTTTTTAATGTTGGCTGTACTGCTTTCGTAAACTCTACATTATTAAAATTATTAAATCAGAACACCCCACGTGTAATAGTTGCAGATCAGTTTGATCGCTGGGTCAAAGCTGGTTCTGATGAAGATGTGCCCGGACTAGTAAGAAGACGCAAAGAAGAAAAAGAACTATTCTTATCAGAAGCTAAGCACCCTCTTTTGAAACGGAGTATTTACGCTAAAAACGATACCTACCTTAAGGCACGTCCAGTCGATTCAGGCACTCTTGAACCTGAGCAAAAACTTTTCGTACCAAAAGGATCTGCGTGGCAGTGGACAGAGATACGTATGTATACAGGAGAAAAACATCACCGAGTTTTTCTAGAAGGTAGTGCTGAGCAAGAGTGGTGGATGTGGCCTGACCATTGGAAGATTATTAATGATGTTGAAGAGCCCACCTTAAAAGAAAATAAGGGTGTCAAGTTAGATGTGCCGTACTACTCTCAACGAGACAATGCGGTTGACCCGATGCGTACTTGTTTCTCAAGTTCGTGCGCGATGCTTGTAAGTGGTCTTTATCCAGATATTATTAAGGGTGACGACGAATATATTGAAGAAATTTTTTCTATTGGGGACACGACAGAGGCGTGGGTACAGATAGCGGCCCTTAAACACTTTGGTGTAAATGCTAAGTTTGTTCAAAACGCAGGTTGGGATGATATTGAAGAAAAACTAAAAAAAGATATCCCAGTACCTATTGGAATTCTGCACAGGGGGTCCGTTTCACATCCAACTGGAGGAGGTCACTGGATCTGTGTAGTGGGCGTGACCGAAGACAAGAAAAGTTACTGGGTTCACGATCCCTTCGGAGAGCTTGACTTAATTTCTGGCTCATACGCTAATACAGATGGCGAGTATAAAATTTATTCCAAAAAGAATTTAGGTCCTCGCTGGCTTGTTGAAGGAAGTAAGTCAGGCTGGGCTGTTCTTACTGACTGAGTGCTACAGTTAGTTTCCCTTCTTTCCCGCCAGAAAGGAGGGTTTATTTTGAAACATTATTATTGTGTCTGAATCTTCAACAGATCGCATTGTCGCCGAATGGGACTGCGATGACGAGAATAGTAAAGCTTTCTTTATGCAGGAGCTTTATCAATACTATGGCCGGACTGACGGTACTTATACTGGCCTTTGGGCGCAGTTTAAAGAAGATTTAGCCAAGCGAGGTAGAAAGCTCGTATGGACTGGAAGTTGTTCAATTACTGAACTCTTTGCAGGTCCTAGTAAAATGTAAATAACAAATTTTTACGACCGTGGCGTACCAAAGAGACTATAGAAAAGAGTACGACGAAAGGTCTGAAAAGCAAAAGAAACGCACGGCAGCCCGAAAACGGGCTCGTCGTTTTATGGAACGAAAAGGAAGAGTTGAGAAAAACGATGGCAAAGAAGTAGATCACAAAGATTATGATGCCGAAAATAATTCACCGTCTAATTTAAGAGTGGTAAATAAAACAACTAATCGCAAAAAGCAACCAAAACGGAGTTAAGATAGGAAAATGGAAAAGCCTAATTTCTTACAACGCCCCGGTGGACTCGGTCCCATGGCTGAGCGAGTAAAACCTATCGGCTCGTCGCAAATGGTTTCGCCTGCGAATTATCAAAACACCGCGCAGTCTATTGAGTTAAATAGAGCTACTGGTATTGACAACGTTAATAGAGTTTACTCTCAGTATCAAGTTGATCACGGAGAGTATGCTCGCGCACCCGTAGGCCCCACGGATTTTAATAAGGGCAATATTGTCCCAAGTCAACAGTTGACAGGACCAGCCGGTTATAACCACCGCGACGTGGTTATGCCAATGCGTCCAATGGATATGTCTCAAGCAGATTATATGTTGAAAGAACAAAACACCTTGGATCCTGAGCTTCGTATACAGCTAAAAACTCTTACAACTAATCCTCGTCAGAACTTTATTAACGGCCAAGATCCGACGGTGAATATGGTAAGTCAAAGTTATAACATGCCTGATAATCTTCCCTTCTCTAATATTCCACCTAAAAGCAAATGATGTCTTCTCAAGCAGATGTGACGCGTATGGCTGGTGTGCGTTTGGGTCAAGGGCCTGAAGGTGTGAAACGAATGGTTGCAAACCCACGGGAAATCACTGCGCGGCTACGATATCAGCAGACATTCCCACGTAGTTAGTGCATAAAACTCTGCATACGGCTTCGCTTGACTGGATCACACCAGATGCAGAAAAAGTAATTGCGCGTCACGCTCGTGTCTCTTCAAAGGATCCGGACAAAGAAGATTACGCCGGTCTGGTCTCCTTCTGTATAAAGCACGGACATTGGTCGATTCTTGAGCAAGCGTCTGCTAGCTTCGAAGTTATTACGACTCGGGCGATATCACCTCAAATTTTGCGTCATAGGAGTTTCACGTTTCAAGAAACGAGTCAAAGATACTGCAACCCTAACGAGATACTTAGCGTTGAAGAGAAACCTTTTCAATTTGATTTAAGGTATCAAGGAAAGACTAATAGGCAGGTTTCAGAGAGCCAATTACCGTTATATCTACATCAGGAGTTTTGGGACAGGCTTGAAATTATTGACACCCACGTGCAAGATCTTTATAACGAGATGCTTAGAAGAGGTGTTGCACGTGAGTGTGCGAGAAATATTTTGCCTCTTTACACACCAACCAAACTTCACATTTCCGGAACTATTCGTAGTTTCGTCCACTACGTAGGCTTAAGAGGTAAGGAGGATACGCAACACGAACACCGTGCCATTGTTCGCTGTATAGGCAGATCTTTGAAGGATAAACTCCCCGTGGTCGTGGAAGCAGTTAAAAAAGCACGGGAAGAAGATAAAGGTTTAGCTGGCTGGGATTTTCTTAAGTAGGGTTTACGTTCTCCCAAGGGCTGGGGCTAGCCTTAACCTGAGATTGCTGTTGAGCTTGCATTTGATAAACCTGGATTAGTTTTTTATGCTGGAGTAACTCATCGTTTAATTGTTGAGTCTGAGCTGCAGCCCATTTTTGAGCGTTTTGAGTAAGCTCGTCTAAAGCAGCGGAGCTGTGCGGAAAAGCAAAGACGACAGTTAAACCGTCTTTAACAGTAACTTTCTGACCGTTGTTTGCTTCTGCCAAGGTCGTCAAGAACGAATCAGCGCGACTCAAGGGAATATTCGAAAGAAAAGCAAGCTGTACGGGCTCTATGATTCCCCGGTTTATTTCGTAAAGACTCGTAAATGTCTGAGTGACACGTGTTGTTTTTTCTTGTTCAAGGGAAGCCTTAAGAGATCGTTCCTTGGCAATAGCAGCTCCTCCGATAAGACCACCAGTGAAAGCTAAACCTCCCCCGACAAACTGAGGAGCAGTAATTGCCGTGGCGATACTAGCTGCAGCGCCAACTGCTGTTGCCAAAAGAAAACTAGGATTTAGGCGTGTCATGTTTTTGAAAAGAAGTTTCCCAGCGATTGGTGCTCATGTCCTGAGCAAATTCCACAGGTGTGGGCAGACGCTCCGGACCTTTTGCAGCACGATCGGAGTTTAGATCATATGCCTTGAGTCGCAGCCCTTTTATCCCCGGAATACCGTCATTTAACACAACCTTAGTGCCAGGGAGTTTCAGGATATTAGTTAGAGCTTCTTTGGTGCGCTCAACAAAACGGTGTTTAGCCGCAGGTTTGTAACCACATGATTTACAGAAATTTGCATAAGAAGGGTATAACGCACCATAGGCGTTGGAAACGTACATACCTTTTTCTCCCTCGTCTGTATTAGGCTTACGAGCACCAGCACCTACAGGCGTTATTGTGTTAGGTGCGTATAAGCAACAATCGTTAAGCCAAGCTATAAATTGATTGTTAAAGAGTAGTGCTTCGATGTTGGTTTTGTTGAGCGACGGGACATGCTTAGTAGGGTTCGCAAGAATATCTTTCATAATTGCGTAGTCCATTGAGAGAGCCCAACTGACAATCCCACTCATCTCGGGAACAAAGGACCCTTCAATTCGATCCTCAAAAACACTTATAAGTTCTGTACGTTTACTGGGGTCAACGACTTTGTCCATAACGATTGTAAGTCGCCTTCTTTCCAGTCCACTGCTGGAATCATTTGATGTGATGTGCTCATTACTGGCGATACAAACTAAACATTCAGGTTTAAAGCTGATGATTTCTTTTCCGTACTTTCGTTCAGCGCGAAGGGTGTCAGAAGCAGATGTAAGTTTTTTGAGTACATCCATTCGCTTGTTGTAGTTGCTTTCGTCCGTAAGGAGGAGTAATCGCTTCCCGATGAGGTTGTAGGACTCAAACTTGTTGGTCTCAATGACCTCCAAGCTCGAAGTGTGAGTTCCGTGGAAACCAGCAAGCGCAACCATTAGCTGCTGCATGGTTGACTTACCAGTACCACCAGGGCCGACAAGGTGAAGGAATCTCTCGCCAGCTGTATAGCCTGTGAGGAGTGCTCTAGCAAAAGCTTGGATTAGTTTCTCTTGATCCTTATCAAGGGCACCTTTGATCCATTTCATGAACTCAGGACACTCTGCGCTCGTGTTGTACTCGTAAGCAAGCTTGTGCCTAAGAAAGAGATCTTTTTGTTTACCCTCCGAAAACTTAAAAGTTTTAGTACACAAGACTCCATTTCGGAATGGAATAAAACCAAACGACTTGCTCCAAATGCTGCGACGACCTCCTTCAGCAGATTTAAGAAGCTTTGCTTTAAGGATTCCGAAAACGCTACTGATAGTTGCGCTGTTGTATTTAGGAAGTGCCCCACCTGCAATTAGAGCATCCAGGGCGAGCACAATTCTTCTTTTTATATGCTGTTCATCCTGAAAATACCAGATATCAAGATCGTCGTCGTAGTGATAGAACTGATCTAAATTACTGTCATAAATAAAGTTGTCACCTTGATTGTTGACAATGAGCGTGGCGATGTCATTCTCGCTGAACTCTCGGTTCCTTGAACCAGCCTGAAGTGAGACCAATTGAGCTGGGGTGGCTGGAGTATTCACTTGGTTTTCCTTAAGTGTTGATGTTGATGTTGATGTTGGTGTTGATTTTGATGTTGATTCTGGTTCGTCATAATCAGACTCAAGGTTGTTGAGACTGAACTCCGCCATATTCATAACGGCATTGACAGCTGCTTCTTTTTTAAGAGCTGCTAAACGATCCTTCACCTCTTCTGACGCGTGACTGTCAAATACAGACTTTTTGACGCGTCTGATTTTTTTCCAGATGCCGAGGTCTCCATGCTCAGAAGCCAATGAGACAGCAGGTAGGAGCTCCTCGGGGTTGCGGATTGAATTTAAAATCCGCGAGAATTTACCATCGCAGCTGTGAGGGTAGTCATATATATTATGGAACGCATCCTGAGCTATTGTCAAGGGTGATACGCATGATGCAATGTGTTGCTCTTTAAGCCAGTTGCTCCAACCGATCAATTCCTTAAATACCGTGGCCATCGTCGAGCTGCGGTCAGAGACTTCCTCACCAGCAAGAACAGACCTTACAGAAGAAGATACAAGTTTTTCAATATCGATACCGTTTGCTCGGATTACGACATTGTCAATAGCTTGCTCTGGGTCACCAGCCTCTTCTAAATTTTGTACAGGAAGTGAACTGTACGACCTAAAACCTTCGTTTATGACTTCTTCTGGTATGAACTTGTCAGTCGTGGCGAATATGCACTCTTTATTTTTAGGACCATAGAAAAGATTGGGTACAGTCGTAGCTCTTATGTCTGATCCAGGTATTTGTTTAAGAATTTGTTTATTAAACCATTGATAAAACTGAGGATCGATGATTGCTTTACCAAGCCCAAATACCAACCTAAATCTTGGCCACCCAGGAGAATCAGAAGGTGAGTGATATCCAATTGTTAGATACTTTTTACATATATCTAATTCAAGAGCTTCTTCCGGAGTTAATTCTTGCTTTTGAATCTTGTTTCCGTTCTCATCTTTACCTTCTGCCTGATTGTCAATGTCGATAATAATTAGTCCAGCTTGAAGTACCCCAGTACCACTAGCCTTTCGTTGTCCGTTAATTAAATGCCAAGCGCAAAGCCCAGCCTGAGTCGAAAGAATCGTCGATAATTCTTGGGATGTGACATCTTTGGATTCCCAGCCTGAGTTAAACGCTGAAAAGTTCCCTCCTTTGGCAATCTTGCCCTGCTCTGGGTGGAGATGAGGAATGACACTCGTATTTACAGAGCAAATGAAGTTCATTAGGTACCTTGACGCGTATGTAGTATGCCTGGTTTTAGACGTTAAAAGCTCAAGAGAAGCTTAAAACACCTCTTCCGCTCTGCCTTGTTGACTGATTCTACGCCGAGTAGAGCCTTAATTCTGGTTTTCGTAGTACTGTCGCACGACCTCAAACCATGAAATCTCGTCTTTTTCAACGTCATCAGGGCCAAAGGTAAAAATCTGAGTGTTAAATTCTTTTATCGCTGTGGTCACGATTATCTGAGTTTTATCTATTTTTATGCCTAAGCAAGCTTCTGCAGCTGCCTTATACGCGGCCAACTGAAGTCTCGTTTTTTTAGTTTTAAAGACACCAGATATAAGCGCTTTCTTAGTTTTTTCATCTACACCAGATTTTTTATTCGGGAATCTGGAAGAGTAAGGTCCATTGCTAGTTTTGAAATCTGCAAGAATAATTTCTGCATTTTGATTCATATAAATAAGGTCACAACAGCCTGCGTACCCATGACCAGTATTTTCGTCATAATAATGAATTCTGCCTACTCCGTCGTCTCCTACGTACTTAGACCATGCAGGTTGATTAAAAGGCTTCTCAGACCACAGTACTCTCCCACCGTCTAGAAGGTTATCCAATAACTCTGGAACGCCCTCCCAAAACAAGCTGTAGTAATCGGGTGGGATTACGCGTAAACCTCTTATATAATCTTCGACGCTGTTATGTATCCAAGTGCCTCTCTCTGCGGCTTTGTCCGCTACACCTGGGTTCATCTTGTTCCAGTGCTCAAGTTTTTTCCTATTAGCCTCTGAAGCAGTAGAGCTTAGTATCGTTGTAACAGAAGGAAGAGGTTTGGCTACACCGTTACAGATGTAGTGTCTCTTTCCGTTGATTACTACTCTAGTATCTGACACTGTGTTTATTCTCCTTTTAAAAGTCTAGAACATACTTGAGATACCATTACTTTCATCTGCGTCATCATCTATAAAAAATTCTTGCTTTTGGTACTGATACTCTTTGTTTCGCTGCTCTAGTTGAGGCATCAAACACAGTGCTGAAGAAAATGCTTCCAGAGTAATGTCTGCACACTCCTCAGCAGTTCTAGCATTCCCCAAAGGGTCTATGCACTCAGTAAGCAATTGATTACTTGTTTGTAGTGCAATGATGTTATCTAGTTTGCAGTTCTGCTCTTCCAAGAGTTTTGCAATGTGGTTTAGGGTCTCTGTTAATGGCTTACTCACAATTTTAAATTTTTTGGTCTGTGCCAGCCTACTTCGAAATCCACATTTGTCTTTATAAGTGCTGATCCTTGTCTTCTAAAAACAAACCACGCAGAAGTTACAGAGTCTTTTAAAGACTTTTTATCGTCACGAAATGACGGGCGAGGACTTAAAATTTTAATATTCTCGAGAGCTGCTTCTTTAAGAAAGTCTTGGCGAGTCCTCGTAGGTTCTAAAAAAGTCAGTCTGTCGAGGATACAGATCCCCTTTGAAGCGGTCTGAATCCCACACTCAGTAACCCAAGAAGTTATTTCTTTTGTCCCCTGTGTCACAGCAATTATCCAGTCGAACTTATCTTTTTTCTCAGACCACCAGTTTATATCAGTAACATTGTCCACTGAAGTGTTTGTAGTAATATCAGTTATGCCTGAGTTCCTTACTTGAGTAGTGAGTTCAAAACTTTCGTCGTAAGGAAGTAAGACTGATCCAGAAACAATCCCAGATTCCGCAATAGGATCGAATATGTATTTTGGGACTTGGTAGAACGTGGACAAAGCAGATGTTCTCCTAGGTAAACTTTGCTCCCACATGAGTTTAGAGGAACAGTTCGCACATAGACGGTTCGTAACCAGTCTTAGTCAGATGGACGACGAGGAAAGAGATATATGCATCAAGCTAACACATGCAAATTATTTGATACGCGGCAAACTCTTAGAGAACGTAATTAAGTATTGCCTTGAGAACGACGTGGAGCTTCCATCGTTTGGTGACTTAATCCGGTACGGACAATAAAAAAGAGTGTGTATTTGCAAACACACTCTAGTTACCCTTAGAGGCTTCCCCACCTCAAAAGAACTATACTTCCAATCCAGCTGCCTTGAGAGCTGCTTTTTGTTCTTCCGTCAATTCTTTAGATTTAGCGGCTTTTGCCTCCGGAAGCTTGGGAGCTTCTGAAGACTTACCTGGGGTACCCGCACCTGCTGGAAGAGCTGCGAGCCCCTGCGGAGAGCCGCCTTCTAAGATCGGATGCTGTTCTTTAAATGCTTCTTTAATTGAAGCATGGTCTTGGCCGAAAGGAAGCTCAACCAGATTAGAACCGGAGATAGTACTGCGTAATGCAGATGCCACCAAATCTCCTGAAACTTCGAGCCACTCAGAAACATCTTGGATGAGTTTTGCCTCCTCATCAGTTTGAGTCGGACGATCCTTAAACTCTAAGACGTTGTAGTTAATCTTTGCGCCGTCCTCACCTGTTACAGGATTCCTTTCGTTGAAGGATTTTTGAACAAACTTCGTGGACGTTACGACTTCACTGACGTTGATTCTATTGTTATAGAGCGTCTGAAAATACGTAATGAAGTTTTTTTGACTTGATTTACCACTGATAATGCTAGTGCATACACAGCGAGGAGGGAGTAACCGATGAGAAGGACTGACACCGATATAAGAAATCCGGATAAACTCCTGATGTGATCGCATCCCGAGGTTACCGAAATATGGTGTGAAACCAAGAAGGATGAATTCAATCGGTATGCCGTTGTCGTTACTGTCGGTGATGGCAGCTTCAGAGTCAGTATCGGACTTCCAAACGCGACTTTGAAGATCGATTCGAAGTGTGTGTGGCGGGAGGTTACAGAGGATTTCATCTGCAGAGAATTTGCCAGCAATAAAAACCATGATTCAGATTAAAGAGAAAAGTCAATAGAGCCAAGAGCGGCGGTAGCTACCTTGCCTTTTTCAGGGTCGGCAGCTTGTTTGGGTGCCGCTTTCTTGGAACGAGGTAGATAGAGAACTTTATCTATCCCGTAATTAAGATACTTCTTGCCTTCCTTCTCAGACGTGTTGACACGTCCGATTGCGATGGTGGGAGTACCAGGTGGCAACTCGGAAAGTTGAGTGGAGAGCTTGTCCCAAGCAGTGAGCTTGAACCAATTTGTTTCTCCCTTTTCATCTTGCCATGCAAGTGATCGATTGGTGACAGTGTTATCACCCACTTGATTTTCCTCGGATTTAGGCCCAAGACCACCCGTGGAAATATAAAGATTGACAGCTAGAAGATCATCCCAATTATCTTGTGTCACTACAAGCATTGGCTGCATCTGAAGTACGCCATCAGGTGTCGGCTTAGTTGGACCGATTGCAAGGATGGTTTCATTTTTCACAAGGGATGAGAAAATCTTCCCTACGTAGTGGTCAGCAGCCATTGAAAGCTGCACCTTTGTTGCTATCCGCTTGTCAGTCGAAGGAAGAGACTCAGCTAAGACATGTGTGACTTTGTTTTCGTCGGTGCTAGCCGTGTCTGTGACACGAAGACCGAGGGTGAAGATGTTCACGATTTAAAGTTCGGTAGATAGTTGATCGGTTTACTTTGAGTGCTTTGGCAATCTCCTTGACGGGGACGCCATCGCGATGAAAGGCTAGCGCCAAAGTGACGTCCGCGCCACCTAGTTTTGACGCATTCATGTTTTTATATGAGTTATGTAACGGATTGATGCATTTCTTGTTACCGCAACTGGGCTTGACCGCACCGTCCTTATTGATCTCTAGGTAATCTAAAATTAGTGGCCGAACGTAATAACGCTCTCCTAAGGCATAAATCACTGGGTGTTCATTCACGTAAGAATGTTCCCAAAAATCACACATTTTGTGCGTAAAGTCGTTCGAAGCAAGTCTTTTAAAAAGCAAGCTTAGGTTATTTTCTTTTACCTCTGAGTAAGTAAGTTTTAAGGTCTGAGCCCCGAACGCTCTAGTGATGTCCGAGGCTTGAGCCTGAGCGTGGCCAATGTCGTTAGCCGACAAAGCAAGAGAAAGAGTCTTTTGCTTCTTCGTTAGTGAAAGGCAGTAATTAGTCTTCACTCAGTGCTGCTTTAGCTTTATCGCCAAGCTTAAGTCCTTCAGTTTCTAATTTTTTAAGTATTTCAGATTTGGACATACCTGACTCCTGAGCACGTTTGAGTGCATTAAGTCCTAAAAAACCTTCTGTTCCTTCAGGACCTATAAAAGAAGCAAGAGTGACAGTCATCGTTAAAAACAAGTTGGTTTAAATCTAACGATGACTTTGTAACTGTCAATATTTTTTATTATCGAGCTAGAGCAGCTGAACCGATCTGCATACCAGCCGATTGTGCTTGCGAACGTGCCTGAGCAAAGCTAATTCCTCTAGCGGCAGCCATTCTCTCAAGTCCTGCTGCACCAATAGCTGCGCCACCACTGTTGTTACTAGGCGTCTGGTAAACCTGAGAGATAGCCTGAGCGGCTGGAGTATAACTAGGAGCTGCGGGAGCTGCGGCTTGTGGTGCTTGGTAAATCTCACCTTGACCTACCCCAAGTTGTTGAGCTGCTGCCGGACCAAACTTCATTCCCTGTTGCTGAGCCAGAGATCGAATTGCTTCGTCAGCTAAACCACGATCACGAAGTCTTTGAATCGCAGACGCGCCAAGTGCTCCTGGAGTCGACCCTTGTCCTCCAATGGCGCTTGAAGTTTCAGTGTTAATGCCCAGGCCACGTGCAGCTTGTTCGCCGAACTTGATGCCTTCTCTCTGTGCCATTGCACGAATTTCGTCATCAGAATATCCGTATTCCTGTGCTCTGCCGATTCCCATTGCACCTATGCCGCTACCAGCTCCACTTCCGATGAAGGAAGCTAGGTCGCGGTCGAGTGGTTTCTTCTCTACTTTCTTAGGTAGAGGTACTTGTGCTCCACCACCAACTCCTCTCACTGCATCAGTTAGGTTGATATTTATATCACCCACAGAAGAAGAAGGCCGTGGACCAAGGCTGAATTCAGCGGTGCGCGATGGTTGATAAGGTGCTTTGTAAGTAGCAGTATTCGGACTACGACCTTTAAGGTTCGAAGTCATCTTAAATGTAGGAGCGAAGCCTTCGAAGCCTTCAGTAGTTTCTCCTTCTTCATCAAAAAGACCAGCCAAATCTAGTCCGAAAATTTTCCCCGCTTTTCTCATGGTGCGGCCAAACTTCTCTGGTACTCCATTTTCTTCTTTGCTTGGAGTAAATGTGGAGGAAGTCATAACGGCGAACTCTGTTGAGTAATCTCGTACTTTGAGTTTAATTGATTTTTTCTATCTTACTTTATTCGAAAGTTTTAAAACCTGAGAACAAGGGTGCTGCTTCTTGAGTTTTTGACCCAGCTTCAAATGTCTTATACCCAGTAAAAGGTGCCACTGCTTGACGTCCTCTAAAGGAACGAGCTCCTCCAGTATCTTTAACCGCCTCTTCTTCCTTATTGCTCCTTTTCTTTGCTGTACGTAATTCAGGGAAGTAATCAAGTAAGAGAGACCCTTGCTCTGTCTCGGGTCCGGTTAGTGCAGCCCCGAAGAAGTCACCAGCGAAACGAGTGGCCATCTTATAAATCGTTTTTTTTAGTTTACTAGTTTTTAAGCCAAAATCTTGCTAAGCCAAAACCTGGACCTACAGTCCCTTTGAGAACTTTCATTCTACTTTTCGCTTCCTCGTGGTCATAAAAAAACTGTGCTTCGTCTCGTTCGTTAGTGAATGTCACTAACTTCTTAGTTTCTTTGTTCAACGAGTCCTTTACGTACTCACTCTCCTTGGTAATAACCCACACCTCCTGGAATGATAAAAAAGGCATGGTGAGAGTTTCTTCGAATGTACACAGCTTTGATTTGTAGATTAGTCGTGATTTGCTTCTAGTGACTACACTTTTATTTGTTTTTTTTGTTTCTGTCTTCAAAAGTTCGCTATCTAACTTTTCGGTTTTAGCAATCGGTAGCGTCGCACGAAGCTTACGGGCTCCGTTAGCAGCAGCTAAAGGTGTGGGAAATTCTTCTCTGCCCACGTAAAAACCTTGCATGAAGTTTACGCAGCCAAAGTAACTACCGTTTGTCTTTACCGTAAAAATTTCTTTTTCAGGGACTTTGTTTATATTCAGAATCTCAAAGCTGAAGGACTCTTTAGGTTTTGACTTACTTTCGGTTCTAATAAATTTTTTATTACTTAGCTCAGTAAATTTTAATCTGTTCTGATCTAATTCTTGAGTTTTATCAGTTCTATGCCACTCTACGGTTACATAATGTCTTCTATGTCCAACAGCGTTCTTACGAACGTAAGTACGGACCACAGTTCCTTCAGAGAGAGTGTCGTGCTTAGCAGAGTTAACAAGCCCTTTAGGTACGTAAAGCTGAACAATATCGCCCTTTTTAAACTTAGGGCTAGAGAATCGATCGTTTTTAGTAACCATTAGTCGTGAGATTCTAAAGAAGGGTAGAGCATTAAACGCATCTGGTGGTGCTCGCTAGTGACACCGCACAAATCCCATAGGACAGTTACATAGTGCTGTCTAGCACCTACCTTCGACAGTTTGACACTTGTGTCAACCACTGTTCCGATTCTGGCGTTGTTGTGAACAGCAGAGACTTTGTCTAAAAGCTCCTGATCTGGAAAGTCTCTTACAAATATGAGTCGCCCACTTTCTTTAACCTTTACTCTGTCACCTTTACTGAATTTGCACTGACTCTTTGGCCTTTTATTTTTCATTTTTCGGACCAATCCTCGCCGTGGGAAGCGTCAGCCTTAGAGGGTACAACTTTTAATATTGTTTCTGCTGCTTCTTGCATACAGGTTTCAAGGATCTTGATGTATTCGTTTACTTTCGATTTAGGAACTTCGATGACAATTTCGTCGTGAACGCAAGCAACTAAGTGTATGTCACCTTCAAGAAAGGGATTAAGTTTTGCCAGAGAAAGTTTTAAGACGTCAGCTCCTGCGCCTTGGATAAGAGTATTGGCACACGCTGTCATTGTCGCGTCGTTATATGACAAAAGTCGACGCCGTCCAATAGGGGTCCTTACATATGTCCAACCATCCTCGACCATTGCGGATCTTTCCCGATGCCATTGCCTAAGGCGTGGGTACGCATTGTGAAATGCTTGATGTGATACTTTCGCTTCTGAAAGAGAAATAAGTTTTCCTGACTGAGCTGCGTAAGTTTTGTATTTTCTGTAGCCCATGCCATACAAAAGGGCAAAGTTTAATGTCTTGCCCTCCTGCCGTTGAGATTTTTTTACTTCGTCCAAAGGCACTTTATAAATCAAACTTGCTGTAACCGTATGAAGATCGTGCCCGTCTTTAAAAGCCTGAATCATTTGAGGAATACCGATCAGCTCAGCTCCAAGGCGAAGTTCAATCTGACTAAAGTCACAGATAATTAACTCATAGCCTTTTGTTGCTACGAAACATGCTCTAAATTCAGAATTCCTTGGTATTTGCTGAGCGTTAACAGCAAATGTGTCCTTAATTTTTTTGGCACTTACTTTTTTTGCGCCAGACGATGTAAACCGTCCAGAGTTTGCGCCGTATTGGTTATAACCCGAGTGAATGCGATTAGTTATCGGGTTAACGTTTGCCAAAAGTTTTTCAGCGTGTTGAAGACGTGTCTCAACCTTGGTGCGACGCCTGTATAAGTTAAGGTGCGCGTCCTCCGAGTCAAACTCGGATAACTGGATCTGATTAAGAGTCGGCTTTCCTGTTGTTGGAGAAGATGGTAGTTCCACTCCCAGGCTGCTGAAGCTTTTGATGCATTGTATGCCCGAGCTTGGGTTGAACTGTTTTGGTTTCTTCCCGATTGATAATGATCCATCTGGGTTCCTGGGTAGTTTCGAATCGGATGGTAGAGCTTTGTCTAGCTCCACGCAAAATTCTAGAGTTATTTCTTCTAACTTACACTTGATAGATTCGCGTAGTGCTAGCAGCTTACTAATATCTACATTGAAACCCCTGTAACACATGAGTGCTACTGGTCTGACACATTTCGACTCCAAAGAATACACCTCTAAGAGCGATTCTTCTGCCAGTTCTCGCAACTGATCTGATGCAATTGACGGAAGGATGTCAACGTCTTTTGCTGCGTACTCAACCTGCTCAATATCAAGCTCAGGCTGACTCCAGTCACTAACCTGTTGGTCTTTAGAAATCTCAACACCTAATCTTCGGCTAACAACCGCTTTAAGAGCGCAAGACACATCTTCGAAGTAAGTCTCGTGAGTCTTTGGAGAGATTTTTTTATCTTTAAAACCTGCTCGTAGACACCGTTCAGCGACATAGGTATCAAAGATTTTATTTTTAAAATCAATGCCTAGAGCGTAAAGAAACCTGAGATCGAAGTTTAAGTTGTGACCAACCAAGAGTGTTCTGCTTTCGATCAGCTCTTTTAAACCTGTAATATCTTGAATTTTAAATAAATCTAGGACGTATACGCAGCGGTCCTCGACCTTTTCCTCTGTTGTACAAAGCTGTAAAAGCCTCGGCTTAGCGATGTGAGGGTCCAACCCTGTGGTTTCGAAGTCCAAGCAAAGTTTTGGAAGCTTCTCAAGGTCTATGAGACCCTCTTTAAATTCTGATTCCGTGGTTACGTATTTAATGTGCATAAAAAAATAAGGCGTCCTAAGACGCCTCAAGAATAACTGCGTTGTGTGAGATCAGGCGACAGTTGGCATAGTCGTCTTCATACTTTTGCGAACTCGCTGAGACCACTTGTGACTGACATATGTGTCAAGGTCATTCCAGATGTCTGCAACCTCTTCTCCTTTAGAGCGGAGTTCGATCTGGTAAACAAAACGTCGAAGTTGGCTAGAGGCACCTCGTAGGTTCTTGTCAACACTGCCAATCTCCTCAGTGTGGTGGAGCTCAAGCAGGTCCCAATCACGAAGAAGCGAGCAACCGTCACGCAGTGATGTGTAGATAGGAGAAGCGTGGTAACAGACTGTCCGATCGGTACCGGGCTCCTTCACAATAGGGCGATAGTGACCTTCAGAATCTTGAGCGAAGCCCCTAAAGACATCTGAGTCTGCAGAAACTTCTCCCTTGTAAGCTAATTGGTTTACAAGCTGTGTCGCAATCTGACGGAGAGTCTTCTTTTTATTGCCTTTAAGCATCAGCAAGATCATGCTAGCTCCTAAAGACTTGAGATTTTCTGAAGCGCACAGTTTTTCAACGGCTTCCTCAGCGTTACGGATTGGGTGAGTCGGTTTGGTCGCAGAGATACGGACCATCTGTGCCCTGGCCTTACGCTGCTTAGGAGCTTTAACTCCTTCAATGGCGAACTTAGCGGCTAGGTTTGCTAACTGAGGGTTCTTAGTCTTGACGCTTATTGAAAATAATTTTGTAGCATCCATCAAGGATGGATCGATGTGGTTAGCGACGTCAATACAGATAGAAGGGTGGTCGCCACATGCTTGAAATAGCGCTTTAGCTTCCCCCGTAGTCAGTTCAGCGTCGCCAATTTTGAATGTAAAGTCCATTTGAATTAGTTGGTTCTGGCAAATACTAGCCAGTTATTTGCTGGCGTCAATGCATTTCAATTAATTTTAAGGTGTCTTTCAAAGCATGTCTTTTAACAAGGCACCTGCCACAAGGCCGATGTTTGAATCAAAGTTATAAAACTCTTCAGTTATCTGCATCGACATTAGTTCAAAGTCTGCTTCTTGAAGGTCTAATACGCCCCTAGCGCACTGAAGTGATGTAGTGCCATACATAGTTTTGAGTAACATGTTCACAGATAGCGTAAACTCAGTGATAGAATCGCTTAAAGGTCTGACAATATTAAAAATTCCTTTTGAGGGGAGGTATTTGATTACTGATTCATTGAACTTAAACAAGGTGCAGTTTGGATCGTCTTGATCTTTGTACGTGTCGTATAAACACGTAGATACCCAGTCTTCCAATTCATAACGCATTGTTTGTGGTGCATATTCCTGTAGCAATTTTTTGATAATTTGGATGTCTTCTTGGCTAATCATGTCTTGAGTTTCAACAGATAAACGCTAACTCTATTTTTTCTCAACGTAAAGACTCTTGAAACAGTTTTGCGTTTGAGGCTTCGCAGTTGACGTCAACATCGTGTACATAGTCACAAAATTTGTAACACCAGTGATCTTCCACACCTATTACAAAAGCTGTCCATTGAATCCCTTTAGTGGATTTAAACTCTTTAATCCGTTTTAAATATGCTTCGGAGACTTGAGATTGACCGTCTGTAATCATCAACACATCCGCCTTTTCCCTAATAACCGCTTTACTCATCGCGTGGTCAAGCACAGCTCCAAAACTCGTTCCACCTTGGGTAACCCAGGACAGAATGAAATCCAGTAATTCATTATTATCTTTCCCACCTGGTTGGAGAGTGATGCTTTTCTGGATACAAGTATCAAAAAGATGAATCTGTACTTCTCTCTTTTGCTGTAAGCAATCTTCTGCGACAACCATAGAAATAGCTTTTGACCATGTCTCTGTTAGTCCCATCATTGATCCGCTTATGTCTACGTATAAAACTACAGGACCTTTGCATAAGTTTTTGGTTTTAGCCTCGTAGTCTTTAGTAAGAATTGTTTTTTGAGCATACTTGAGAGCAAATAATGCTCTACCTGCTTCTGTGCCAGTGAGAGCGAGCTCCGTGGGGAATGCTTTGACTACCTCATTAGAGAATTTTGCACCGACAATATCGGAGTAATTACTTCTCGCTGCAACAGCCTTCTTTCTTTCTCTCCAAGCTGTCCTAAGTGCTCCAAGTTTTTTAATGAGTTGTCTCAAATTTTTGTTTTGTTTAAATTTTTTTGAAAGTTTTTTCTTTTCGTTTATGTCATTTAGATGTGTACCCACTCCCGCGTGGCAACCTGCAAGTTGCTTAAAGGCTTCCTTTAAATCCTTGCTTTCTTCTTTGACTTTGTCAACGCTGCGTTCAATTTCAGGTTTTAACTGTTCGACAGCTTTTTTAGACAGTGATTCGGTTTGTTTTACAAGATCCTTACCTTTAATTCTCTTTTCAGCGGCAAGTTTTAAATCTCCTCTCTTCCTTGCTTCAGTAAATTCGTTTCTAATTATTTCAAGTTCCTTTTGAACCTTACCTAGATCATCAGGCAGCTCACCGTCTGTAATTTGTTTCTGTATAAGCTTGCTTAAATCGTTGAGAATATTCATTGCGTTATTACCAGAAATAAACTGGTCTCCTACTGAGTATTTAATAAGCTCATTCCACGCGGCACTGTTGCAGATCTCGGAAAAAAGATTCAGCCAAAATGCGTTTTCTGGTTTGTACCCTTTGGGATAATCTGGCTCCTCTTCGTCCTGCTTAGCTTGAAAATATTGTTCAACATCGTCAAGACTGACCAACGTAGTCACCTCTCCTCCGTTATACATGTAATCAAAAAGTTCTTTTCCAAAACGAGATAGTTGTTTTAAATCATAAAGTTCTTCGATGTATTTAATTTGAGGCATGGAGTCTCTTACAAAATCATCCCAGAGAAAACTGCCTAGTGCAGAGACATTTAGAACGAGTGGATCTGCTTCTGCAAGCCTAAGAAAATCGTTTTTTGTATTCATGATTCAACCTCAGAGATTGATTTTATAACTGCTGTCATAGATGTGTTTACCTCTCTACCTAGTCTCATTGCTGACTTACGGTCTTCCATAGTCAGTCGATCTGAAAGAATCCTGTCTAACCTCTCTTCGCATATGGCTAAGTCTTTGTGCATTTTTCTAAGTTGTATAACAAATTTATTTAACTCAGTAACAGTTTTTGCCTCCCCTCTATGAACAGAATGGAACTCTGCAAGCACTCCGCTGTGAATACGTTTTAGATCTGCAATAAGTTTGCTATTTGTAGGAACGACTTGTTCTAGAACTTCTTTAATTACGTTTATGTCGTCTGTATTTTTATAAACAATATGTTTGAGTGAACGATGAAGATGTTCTGGATGTATCTGATCATCACCTTGAACAACTGCCCATCCTTTCATAAATTTAAGAATTTGAACCCGACGTCGATCAGAAACAGAGATTCCTCGATTATTAAGCATGTCCATAATTTGCCCAAATTTATCTAAAAACTCCTCACTAACAGCTATATTTTCAAGGTCTTTTTGAAGCGCTAGGAGATCTTTAAATACTAAATTTGATTCAACTGTTGGTCGCTCTTGAGCATTAACTGCCCATGTGTCTAATCGGCGCTTAGAGGTAGGTTTCTTAAGAAGCTCAACCGTGGGCCGAAAGAGAAACCTGTCACAGAACGCGGCTAAAGACTCTTCAGTAGGGAAAGAGTTAGTCGCGGCTACAATAGATTGAATTGGTGTTGTTATAACTTCTCTACCGTTATTAAATGTTCTCTCATTGAGGATTGTTAGCAAACTGTTAAGCACAGCACTGCTCCCTCTAAACAACTCATCGAGGAATGCAATATTACTCGATGGAAGATAGCCCTCGGTATCTCTGGTGTACTCATCCTTAAGCAATTTGCTTACTGCAACAGGACCAAACAGCTCTGACGGATCTGCAGTTGGGGAAAGAAGATAACCGAAATAAGCACTGCCTTTAAATCCTTTAGAAATTTCTTTTACAAGTTCGCTTTTACCTGTACCCGGTACTCCAAACAAGAATGTATTTTGTTGTGTAATAAGGGAAGCAAGTACTCCGTCAATTACATCTTCACGTTCAAGAAACCTTGCGTTAAGTGAAGCTCGAAAGTTTTGTAGGTTTGTGAAAAGAGTGTCGTTCATTAGAAATCGGGGTTGTTAATGTTTTTGATTTCATCCAAAGCTTTGGCAATAGATCCACTTTGGATAGAGATTAATTCAGTTCTTTGATCAAATAGCTTTTGAAGGTGCTTCGCCCGTTGATGGTAAACCGAGGTTTCAATCCTAAGCTCTTCCTCAATAGAGAAAAGTTCTTCTTCACTCTCTGCCACAGAGATCCGACTAACCAAATCCCTGTAAGTGCCTGATAGGCTTAAAGATTTTTTGACACTTTCAATGCCATCAGTTGTATCCCGCTTTAAGACAATTTGTTTGAGTTCTTCTCTGATCTTGACCTTTGTCGTAGAAAAACATTTCATTGCTTCTACTTTCGCCAGACCTTGAGTGGTTTGTAACGCAACTCCGTTTTCAATTAGTTTGCGGCATAGGATTGACAGCTCGTCAAACCCAGGGCAGTGTTTGGTTATGAGCTCCAGTTTCTCGGCAGTAAGTTCCCAGGATCCCCTTCGTTTAGAAGTTCCTGTTTGCCTTTCTTTCACACGGTTTGACGCTCTGGTGTCTAGATCATCGAGAAGTTCAGCAGCTTTTTCAAGTGCTCGATCTGCAGCTGAATGTTGAGCTGCTTCAAGTACTTCAGAAGTGTTAGCAATGCCCACATGATCTATTTCTAAGAATCCGTGCTCCTCTTTTGAGCTGGACACTTCCATACGGATTGGGTTAGGCCCCACCACAAAAACCTCAATTGGGTTGGAGAACTCATCCTTAGTGGGGAACATACTCAAATAAGCATCCGTGGCGATCTGTTTACCTTCGGGATCGTTCACAAAGATCGGTTCAACAAAGTTTCCAACCATTGTCACCCAACTTTGATATTCCTCGAACCACAAATCCGCGAGCTCAGCGTTTGATTGCTCGGCCAGCATACGGATCTTCATTATTTGATCATTGGCTTTATCAAAGCAAGATTCGTGTAAGAAGTGAATGTCTCCGTTGCTGATAGTACATTCGTCATACAACTTTCTTTGTTCAGTCCTAATCCTGCTTAGGTGTTCTTTAAGTTTCCCTGAAAGATTAGATCTAACAGGAATTGACTGTTGGTTAGCTAAGGCTTCAATAACTTGCTCAGGTAAACCAAGATCATTGAATTCAATCTTGGTAGTCTGACGCACAGAAGCAGACACAGTGCAGTGGAGAAGAAAGATACGGTCCATAACTAAAATAATGTTTGGGGTATTGTCCGTTACTTCATACGTCGAAAGATTGCAGAAACTTTGTCGGTCAGCATATCGATCTGGCCTTTGATCACTAACTGTTCGATCAAAGCTTTACGCTCTGCTTTCTTCAGTTTCAGTTTCTTCTCAAGTTCAACTATCTGGCCGTCTAATTTATCGATCTTGTTGTGAGGTGTGGGAACTCGATCGATCCTGACCACGATGTTTGTGGAGAAGTCGGGAAATTTAAAAAGTGATTTATCACCTTGGAAGACAGTTAGATCAAAGTCAGATGCGTCAGCTTTAACCAGCATGTCAGTTAAGTTTTTACGAGCGCATTCGTATTCAAGACCGAAGCCCTCGTTTAGTTCTTTCAATGCTGTGTCGCAAGCGTCGTAACGCTCTGCTGCAACTTCTGCTTGGTCGACCAATGCTCTTGTACTAGGTTTTGGCATGTGATTAGTATGTAAGTTAGTGCGCCACGTTTAGGTCGGTGCCACCTGTGAGAAAGATACACGGGTTTGAGCACCGTGTCAACTGCTGCTCCTGAAGTCGTACTTAGTTGTACTGAGCTACATAAGGTTTAACATTTCTATATTTAATTTCTTTTTATAAGAGAGATTAAACAACTAATTTGGACTTATGTAAATTCGTGTAAATTGTTTTAACTTACACACATGAGAGATTAACTATTAATCTCTTGCCTCTGCTATAGAGTTCCTTTACTTTTAGTTACTCGTTTATCTCCGTTATATCTACCCGTTTCTCGATAGTTATGTACCGGACTCCCCTGCATACTAAAAAAGATAAGTTGTCCGATACGCATTCCTGGCCAGATATTAATACATCCCAGACGCAGAGCGTTCTTTAATTCGAGTGTAAGTACCGAATCATTAAACCCTGGGTCAATCCACCCAGCCATACTGTGTTCCAGCCCCATTCGTGCCATAGAGCTTTTTAACGCAAACTGACATGAGATGTTGTTTGGTATATTAAATAGTTCCATGCTTTCAGCGAGGATAAACTCATTTGGGTAAAGCTTGTAAGGATCTTCCCTGGTATGTTTACCGATGTTGTTAGCCACCAGGCCCACCTCCTCGTGCTCTTCAAATATGTTCTCACCCAGTCGTATATCAAGACTTGCAGGGTTAACAAATTTGGCATCGAACGGAGTGATTGCACCACTTTGACACAAGATATGGATGCGCCAGTCTGGGAGAACACTCACAGGTTTAATAAAGCTCCCCGAATATTAGTTGAAATCTGAGTACATTTGGTCAAACAATTCTTGACCTTTACAAGTGAGGACCAAAACGTTTCTTGAAGGACCGCTGCGTGGCAGCTTTCGTTCTACCAATTGAATTTTTTCACCCTCCTTGGTTTCCACAGAACTAAGTACATTGATTATTCTTGAAACTGTTGATTTCTGGATCCCAAAGTGATTTACGATATCGCTCTGGCAAATCTCAGCATCAGTCTCCCCTATGTGCAGGAAGACCGCTAAGGTTGTGCCTGTTATGTGATGGTTGTTTAGTTGAGCGAAACCCTTTAATACGTTTGATAGTTTCATTGAAGATAAAGTTGACCAACAGAAACACAGCTTTTGAGTGTGCCCACAGCCGAACGCTGTGTAATAATTTTGCTCGTTTTGATTGCATCACACTTTTTTACCTCCCAGTAATTGTCTGCTCTTTGCATTGAAATCAGTGAAAACCCTGTAAATAAACAACCCAAAGTAAAGGGAATTACTGCTTGAAGTAGTTTATCCGTGGTGTTAGCTGGTCTTGTGAGACGAATTTGTCGGTCAATCATTTGAATTCCTTTAGATCCTCGAGTGAGATTGAATTTGAGTTAATACTCTCGTGGAGAGTGTCTGTGTAAACAAGGATACCCTCAGCGACTAAGTCACTTTCAGCTTTGAAGTAATCAAATTTAGTGACACGTGTTTTAGCTGGATTAATGGGATCCTGTTTGTTTATTCTGGATCCTTGCTCGTCTGTTTGAGCGCAAGTAAAGCGATCAAAAGCACCTGGTTTCCTCTGGTACTTCCTACTGAGTTTCTTTAGTGGCATGAGTGCGCTTGTGAAGTCATTAATAATAACTACTTGTCACCACTGCCCACAAGATGAAAATGCTCATCAAGAAAACAGGGATAAGAAGAAGTACCATCAAGCTCCGATCATTCGCTGTCACTTTTCTTTGAGAATCCAAACGATACTCTTAGTTTCTCACGTTCTCTATCGGAGCGCTGCTTAGTTGCTAGTTTCGCAACGTACTCCATGACTCTTAAAGTATCTTCCGGGGTGGAGTTCTCAGGCATTTTGCTCTGAATAATCTCAAATGATTCAAAGAAGAATTCGGAGGCTTCCCTCATCTCTTCTGTTGTGAGTGGTTTGTTGTCAAGCATCTTTGAAGATAAGCTGGTTTTCTGTTGTGAAAGTTCTGGGGTCATCGAAGTCCCCATGACAGGATGCCACCCAAGCGATGTAGTTATCGTCGCTTGTTTCTAAACCGTTACCTTTAGCAAAGGTCTTGAAGTTTTCTTCGTCGTAAATAACGGTACGAGTGATGACAATTTGTTTGATCTTAGTCATGGCGTGATCTGACTGAGTTCCAATAGTCTGATTTTGATGGTGTGAGCATAATACTCACAAGATCTTCA
>Ga0222719_10000416_pt1 | contig 42123 bp, 35 predicted proteins | sample C33_34DmetaG_FD_165039 | JGI IMG/M metagenome (GOLD analysis project Ga0222719, IMG submission 165039) | Estuarine water microbial communities from San Francisco Bay, California, United States - C33_34D | ecosystem: Environmental > Aquatic > Marine > Unclassified | place: USA: California... | reverse complement strand
AACTGACAATACAAGAAACATCTCATCTGAAATAGCCAAGTTAAACAAAAATATAAAACTTATAGAAAACGATACCCCAAATTATGGAGAAGCACTGAAAAGAGGATTTTTAGCTTGTACAAATGAAATCATTATCTCATTTGATATAGATTATTATTCAGAGAAATTTTTATTAGAATGCCTCAGTCTTGAGGCCAAATTTTCCGGAATAATAGCTTCAAAAAGAATGGCTAAATCTGAAGATGGTAGGAGACTCATTAGAAAAATTGCAACAGGCTTTTTTGTAATAATATTAAAAATCTTATTTGGTACAAATCTATCAGATACTCACGGAATGAAGGGTGTAAAAAAGGAATCTGTTGATAGATATATTCAAAAAGTTGTTTCAACACAAGATTTATTTGATACAGAACTCTTAATTAGAATTGAAAAAGATGGACAAAAGTTTAAAGAAGTCCCAGCCAAAATTAATGAAATTAGGCCTAGTGTTTCTTTGATTTACAAAAGAATACCTAGAACTATTAGAAGTCTACTCAATCTCAGATATGTACTTTACAAAGAATCTTTAAAAACAAAAAACTTATAAATTAAATATTTAATTGGAAGTATCGATCCGTGGATTATTGTTGTAATTATTAAAACATATAATTCGTCTTGTTGCCAATTTTCGTTCCACAGATTTATTAAAAACCAAATAAGTAAAGGTATAAAAAGATTTATAAAGCTAATTGATACATATTTAAAAAATTCCTTAAAACTTCCATCATTAAATTTCAATTTAAATATAAATTTCCTTGAAAGAAAATAAGAAACTATAACCCCAACCATAAATTGGAAAATATTTGTTAAGTAAGTTCTAAGAGGAAAACTTACAAAATCTAGTATAAAAAATTGAAAAATATAAACTAAAAATAGTCCAAACAACAAATTAAAAGCTCCCACTAAATAGGTTCTAAAAAGTTCGGCAAATGAACCATTATTAGAAATCTTATAAATTATTTTTTTAAGCATATTTTCTCTTTCTATAGATTATTAGAAGTGTTGAGATTATTAAACATAAATAAGAAAATATAGATAGGAATCTTTCTAAATTTGTTGTTTCAAAAGTTAATTTTACATCATTGGAATTTGGTACTACAGCCATAAATGATGGAGTGATTCTATATGGACCATCTCCATCTTCAATTGTCCAGTTTGGGAAATAAGAAACTTTAATTAGATGTAATTTACCTGGCTGATTGGTGCTAAATGTTAATTGGTTGTTATTGATTTTAAAATCTGTAATGCTGACCTGAACTTGATCTGTAGATAGTTTATTTTCAATTTCACCTAATGATAGTTTGTCAATAACTCTAATATTTTCTTCTTTCTGAAACTCTTTCATTGAAAGTGTGAAGAAGCTTTCCTCAAACGGATTTTTAAAGACTGAATTAGATATCCGTTCATAAAGTGAAGGTTGAGAGAAATTAATTAATTCTGATGTAATCAAATCTACTTTACTCGAATTTAGCTTGAAGACATTAAATGGTGACGATTCAAATAAGAATTCTAACTCTGTAGAATCTATTGCTTTATTAAAAATTGAGTCTGTGTAAGTTATAAAATAATCCACGCCCAATTGTTTCATGTATCGAACACCTTTATCAAAATTTCCATTTATATAACTAAGTCCACCAACTGGATTGGAGGGGCGTTCAGCTAAGCCAGAAATTGTTACAAAGTGATAAGGGGTCGTAATACTAGAATCAAAATATAATCCCTCTACACTTTCATGATCAGTAAACATCGGTATTGTCATTAAAACCATAGGAGTTCCATATTTATTTAAATCTGGATTTGGTTCCCACATAATTCTGCCAGAAGAAATATTGTTTAATTTATCATATAAAGACGATATCTCACCCCATTCAGGCTTACCCTCATAACCAGTAAAGTTCCAATTAAGCCAGTGAGGTAGAAAGCTCACTGTTGAAATTGTTAATGTGATAAATAAAAAAGAAAATAATTGATTCAATTTATTCAAATTGAAAAAATATAAAATCAAAAATAGACCAACTATAAATAAGGCTGTCACTTCATATCTATCATTCCATCTAGAGTAGTAATTAAAGAGCAGAAAAAAACCTATTACGAGATAGATTGATGAAAGAAGCATATGTCCTTGAAATTTAGAAGCAAGTGAATCTATATTTTGAATTAATAAATTAAAAACAAAGAGTATTGTTCCAAGTATAAAAAAGGGTACGACTCTTCCATTCCACAAAGCACCCTCGGGACCATAAAAAAATAAAAGAATAGAAGATAAGATTAAATACCCTTCTAAAGAAAATAAATTTTTAAAAATATTTTTACTTTGCGCAGCAAATAAAAATATTATCGACAGCAAAAGTAAAGGTAGTATATCAGGCTTAATCAAATCACTTATATTTCTATATGGAGAATAGGTCATATTTGTTGTGTATTCCAGATTTGTAAATAATGAAATCGAAAAACGAATAGTTAAAAATAGGAATATTAGAAATGCAGAAAATTTCTTAAGAATTTCTGATTTATTTTGCAAAAAGTAAAAAGAATAAACTGGGATAAAAATAATGAAAGGAATAATGTGTGACAATACGCAAAAACTTATACAAAGAGTGCTGTAATATAAAGAATTTTTTAGATTTGATTTTGTGAGAAAGTAGATTGAAAGATTTCCAAAAGCTAAAGAATAAGTAAATGAATATTGTCCGGCTAATGATGAAGCCAAATTTCCACCAAAAATTGTAAATGACTCAGTTAGCAAAAACAACAATCCAGCTGCAAAACCTAAATGTGAACTAATTATATTTTTATGAGAAATCAATTTCTGAATTGAAAACACGAGTAAAACGAGTGAAGAAACAACCATAATTTTAAATGCAACCCCAAAAGGAAAAACTGGACTTAAGATAGCTACAATAATTGGCGGTAGTGGAAAGTAGAAATAGTACGCAGGGTATCCTGCAAACCAATCATTTGACCAACCACTTATCTTGAGATTTGAAATTAACTCAGAAACAAAAAACTTTGTTGGCACTATGTGTGCACCCATATCTCCACCTGTTGGAAGTGAATCTGAAAACACAAGGTCAATTCTTAAAAAAACTAACAATATTGAAAATAAGATTGTATTTGATATTGTTTTATGGGAACCTTTAAGATTCATTTAGTGTTTTTCCTAAATACTTTGTCTTTCTTTTTCCACCTTCAGTCCACTCAGCATACCAATAAGGGCCGTGTGGACATGTTTGACAAGACTCTTTCCCACATTTTATATTTTTTGACCTGTATGAAACTTTTGTATTTTTATGGAGGTTTAATTTATTATCAACAAGTAGTTTAATTCTCTTTAAGTCCGCTTCATCTAGTTCAGCTAAACCATCTAGAATGTCCTTATCTATCATTACTAAGATGTTAGTTGAAAGGTCTTAATTTATAGGTTCTTAAAATTGAAAAAAGTAATTTACATAAGCGGAGGCGTTGGTGGAGCAAAATTTGCCAAAGGTCTAAATAAAATAGAAGACATTGACTTAACAATACTTGTAAATACCGGTGATGATGAGAACATTCATGGCGTATTTCTATCACCTGATATTGATACTGTAATCTACAATCTTGCTGGCATTGAGGGAGAATTTGGATGGGGTATAAATAATGACAAATTCACAGTTAATAATGAGCTAAGAAAATATTACGATATGGATTTCAAAATAGGAGATACAGATTTGGCAACTAACCTCTATAGATCTCAAATGATAAGTCAGGGAAAAACATTAACTGAAATAACAAAAAATATTAAAAACAAGTTTGCATTAAATTGTGAAATTATTCCAATGAGCGATGACCGAGTAAGTACAAAATTAATTACAAAAAATAATAAGAAACTTGATTTTCAAGATTATTTTGTAGAAAAAAAGGGTAAACCTAGAATTAAAAATATAATATATGAAGGCTCACGATCAGCAAAAGTTAATTCAAATACAATTAAAAAAATTAAATCAAGTGACATAGTAATTATAGGGCCATCAAACCCTCTTCTTTCTGTAGGGCCAATTCTTTCACTGAGTAAATTAAAAAAAGAACTAATCTCTCATAAAAATGTCACAATCATAAGTCCATTTATAGGTAATGATGCCATTAAAGGTCCTTCAAAAAGAAACTTTGAAGATATAGGTTTCAGTCCGGACATAAAAGGCATCAAAAAATATTACAAAAACATTGGTAATAAATATATTGTACATTTTGGTGATTCTGACGGAAAGATAAACACTGTAGAGGAAAATATTTTATTTAAAAAAATAAAAGACTCTGAAAGCCTTGCAAGGAAAATTTTAAATTATGAGTGAAGTGACAATTATTCCAATATCTGGAATCCCTGAAATTTCAGAAGGAGACAACCTTGCAAGTCTAACTCATGATGCTCTTAAGAAATCTAGTAGAGAAATTATGGATAGAGATATATTCGTTGTTACACAAAAAATTGTTTCTAAGAGTGAAGGAATGTCAAGAAATCTTAATGAATATAATTTTAAAGATTTGTTAAATAGTCAAATAAGTCGTGTGGTCAGGAAAAGAGGTGAGCTTATAATAGCAAAAACTAAACACGGGTTCATATGTGCTAATGCTGGTATTGACAAATCAAATGTTGAGAAAAATACTGTACTACTTCTCCCAGAAGACCCAAATAAGTCAGCACATTCTTTTAGAAAGAAATTAGAGAATTTAACTGGAAAAAAAATTGCTGTTATTATTTCTGATACTTTTGGAAGAGCGTGGAGAAAAGGGCAAGTTAATTTTGCAATTGGCTCATCTGGTATAAATCCTATTACAAGCTACATAGGTAAAACTGACACGTTTGAGAATGAGCTAAATGCCACTGAGATAGCAGTGATAGACGAAATTGCTAGTGCTGCGGAACTCGTGATGGAAAAGACTTTAAATGTTCCAATTGCAATTGTAAGAGGTGTTAAATATGAAGATTCAAAAAAGAATGCAACTGAATTAATAAGGGAAGACGAGGAAGATTTTTTTCTCTAGGGCTTAATCCAATTTCTTACTTCAATCATTCCAGCATTTAAGTCGTATTGTGGTTCCCAATTCAATAATTTTCTAGCTTTGGTATTATCAAGTACACTACGTTGCAATTCTCCTTCCCTAGCATCTTGATAAATTGGATTTAAATTTGATGAAAATTGTGTTTTTAAGGATTCGGCTAACTGATTAACAGAAGTTTCAATTCCTGTACCAATATTTAAAAATAGATCATCATCAATTTTTGAAGATTTTATCAATGCAGAAACAACATCCTTTACAAATATATAATCTCTCGTCTGTTCACCATTACCATAAATAACAGGCCTTTCACCATTTAAATATTTATTTGAAAAAATAGATACCACTCCTGCCTCACCGTGGGGGTCTTGTCTAGGCCCATAAACATTTGATAGATTTAAGATTGAATAACTTAAAGTAGTATTTGATGTCATCATTTTTATAATTTCATTTAATTTTTTTTTGGCTACACCGTAAGGAGAAGCTGGTTCATTTGAGTAGTCGCTTTCTTTAGTCGGTATATTTTCAGGTTCCCCAAAAATTGTTCCTCCAGAAGAAGTGAATACAAACTTTTTACAATTTGAATTGATTAAGGCATCAAGAAGTTTTACAGGTTGTAAAATATTATGTTCAAAATCTAGACCTGGATCTTGAACTGATACAACTACTGAAGATTGTGCAGCTAAATGGAAGCATACTTCTGGATCAAAATTTTTAAGTAAAGCTAATGAGTTTTTTGAACCAAAATTATCTTCAACTAATTTGAAATTACCATCAAATGATAAATTTTCTTTTTTCCCTGTAAGAAAGTTGTCAAAAATTAAAAGTTCATGTCCATCACTCAATAAAGACTCGACGAGGTGAGAACCAATAAATCCTGCACCGCCTGTAACTATTATTTTCATAATAAATTTGTCCTTACAATTTGGTTTTTAATTACACTTCCACTTTTAATGACTGAACCAGCAGAAATAATTGAATCCTCAATAATTACTTCATCTCCAATAATACAGTTATCTAGAACAACACTATTTGTGATGTTTGCAGAATTACTTAAAGAAACGTTGTCCGGTGAAATCCAATTGGCATCATTGTTTAAGTGAGATGCAATATAAGATTCCCTTGTTCCAACATCATTCATTTTTCCTGTAACTGTATATGTATTGAGTAATTTTTGTTCTGCCAGTTTTGGAAATACATCACGTTCAAAAGAGCAAGGTATATCAAGGGTTGAAACAATTTTTTGTAAGTCTTTTTTGTATAGGTGATAAAAACCCAAGCTTATTTTTCTTCCAAAACGATCATCTTCAGGTTTTTCAATAAAACGTTCGACTTTATTTTCTTTAGTTACTTGAAGCACTCCATACCTTGTTGGGTCCACTACTTCGATAGACCCAATAAGTGAATTAAGAATGGTTGTTGATTCTATAATCAATTCCTGAAGATCTATATCTAGTAATAAATCACCATTCATGCAAAAAAAAGAATCCGGCATTGAATTTAGATTTTGGATTATGTATCCAGCAGTATCAAGTTTTGTTTTTTCAAATAATAATTCAATATTGTCATTACTGTCATCCATATATTCAATCCACTGTTTTTCATGCTTATCTGAACAGATTAAATTAAATTTAAAATTTTCTAGTTTAGAAAATTGGTGAATAATTAAATCAATTATTCTTTCTCCTTTTACTGTTAATAATGCCTTAGGGATTCCGGATGATAAAGGCTGGAGTCTTGTTGCCTCACCTCCTACTAATAAATAAATTTCATTCATCTTCTATAAGAATAGAAAATAATTTAACAACATCATCATCTTTTTTCAAATTTAAAATTTCATTCCAAACTTTATTTGCCTTTTTTAATGAAAAAATGCCTTCCACATTCTTCATAAATTTTTCTTCTAATAAGGGAACTGCTTCCTCCCGCCTTGATGGGTGGCCAATAGGATTTTCAATTGTAATTTTTTCCGATCGGGTATCGTCATTATATAAAATTTCAATAGAATTTGAAATATGTCTTTTTGAAAACTCATAATAGTTTTCTGTAAATTTAGGTTCTTCCTGTACGTGAATTATTTTTCGTAATTCATTTATCTCAGCCAAGCCTGAAAAATTATTCTCATACATTTCATATTTTAGATCTCCATACAAGAGTGCTGCAGCAACCATATATTCTAAGCTGTGATCTCTGTCAGAAGCATTTTTTAACTCGTTTTTATTTGAAATAATTCTTACAGCAGGCTCATGTGTGTATATGTTTATTTTTTCGAGTTTATTTCTATTTTGGTTAAATTCTGAACTGAGCTGAGTTGCAGCTTCAACTGCTGACTGGCCATGAAATTCGGCAGGATAAAGTACTTTAAATAAAACATTTTGGATAACCCAATCATTTAAATCTTTTCCAAAACTTAGTTCAGAATTTTTCATAAATATATTCTGAAAACCCCAGTCTTCTTGATTTTGGACGGTATCGTATACTTCATCTGTAGTGCGACTAATTTGTGATAGCTCAATACCTCTTTTTGAAGCATCTGCTGCTGCCCAGCTCTTCCTTTTGCCAACATTTGGAAAGTGTCTGTATGCTCTTGAACTAGGTCCATCCATTAAAATGTTATTAATAGTTCTTTTTACGATATCACTATTTCCGTCACTGAGTAAATAAGAGAAAACAGACCCAGATGCTAATTTGACATAAAATACATGGTCAAAACCCAATTTATTTAATGATGTACCTAAACAAAGTGAGCCTTGTATTTCGTATGCTTTTGTTAAAGCAGTTGTAAAATCAACAAATTTATAACTGTTATTTTTTTGAAAAAAAGTATAAATTGTTCCAAAATTATCAGATGGGTGACCCCATTCTTTTGCTAAAAATGTATCATTGTAATCAAACCATCTTGTTAAAACAGTTAAGTACCATGTGCTGTCTACTAAAGAATTAAAATTTTTAACTGTTGTGAATGGATTTTTAAATAACTCTACAGAGGTCTCTCCAGCTGCAAAACTATGAACATTTTCATAGCTACTTGCCTGAACAATGCACCCAATGGTATCTAGAATTGCTAATTTTGCTGAAAAAAAATGATTCTCATCATTTTCTAATGGTTTAGATAAATAATCTAAAATTTGAACAGCTATATTGTTTGAATCCAAAAATTATCTCTCAGGTGGCCCAATATATTTTGCAGCTGGCCTAATCAATATATCTTGCTCTCGTTGTTCAAAATAATGTGCAGCCCACCCTACCGATCTACCTGCAACAAATATTGGTGTAAATAAATCAACTTCAAAACCAAGTTCTGCTAAAAGTAGACCTCCATAGAAATCAACATTTGGAAAAAGATTTTTTTCAGTATCCATTATTTCATCAATTTTTTTTGCTATTTCAAATCTATTTTTTGAAAAATCCGTATCTACTAACTTTTCAACCCAATTTTTTACTACTGGACTTCTTGGATCTTGAATTTTATAAACTCCATGTCCAAATCCCATAATTTTTTTCTTTTCATCAAGAAGAGCTTTAACGCCTATCTCAGTTTCCTCTACTGTGCTAAAACTATCAATTAACTCGACAGCTCTTTCATTGGCGCCACCATGCAATTCTCCTTTTAAGGTAGCTATCCCAGAAACAATTGCTCCAGTTAAATCAGCTCTAGTTGACGCTGTAACTCTAGTAGCAAAAGTAGATGCATTAAACCCATGTTCGGCATACAAGATTAACATATCGTCAAGAGCTTCCAGCTTCTCCCGTGATGTATTATTTGGTAATAAAGAACTGGCAACTAAATACTCACTATCTAATTCGTCACAACTTTCTTGGTGATACGAAGCAATAATGTAGCAAACGGTTGCGTTAATTCTAGAAGAAAGTTCTATCTTGTCTTCTTGATCTAGTTTTTGCTTTCTAAGAGTCGTCAATTCACCCTTGTATGAAACAATTGTCCTCACAACATCCATGGGGTGAAGTTTTTGTTTTATTTCCTCCAAAAGATTATTTAAATTTTTATCTTTACTTATCTCCAGGTAATATTTTGCAAAACTTTTTTTATAATCTTTATCATCAAGAGAATTAATAATGATTAATGAAGCGACTTCTTCATAAGTGTTATTTTGAGTAAGTTTAGTAGCATCAAACCCTCTATATCTTAAAGAGGTGCCTTCTTTTCCAACTGTGGAAATAGCTGTTTCTCCTGCTATAACTCCTCTTAATCCAGGTGAATATTCCATATTTCATTATTGTACAATATTGCTACATATAAGGATTAGTATTTTTATATGGCACAAATCCATAATTTAGAAAATAAATCAAGATTTGGTTCTCGATATGTAGCAGGGTTCTTACTTTTGCTTTCTAGTTTTATGTTTGCAGCATGGGTTGGTTTTTTTGTTTTCTTACCCATTAAGTCAGGAATGGAAATTGTTACAGACCTTGAAGAGAAATTTCTTCCAAGAGCAGAAGGAATGGTATTAAATTTTGTATCACTGTCAGAACCTTCCGTAATATATACTGCTGATAATCAGATTCTTGATGAGCTTCATGATGGATTAAATCGTGACCCAATTGCTTTGAGTGAAGTTCCTCCTTTTGTTGTTAATACCCTATTAGCAGCAGAAGATAGTAATTATTATCAACATGAGGGTGTAGATTTTATTGCAATTCTTAGTGCGGTACTTGATAATTTAAGAGGGGTTACACGCGGTGGATCTACTATTACTTCTCAAGTTGCAAAACAATCATTTGTTGGTGACGAGATTTCAATTAGAAGGAAGGTTGCTGAAGCAGTTGTTGCAGCTGAGTTGGAAAGAAGATATACAAAAGATCAAATTTTAGAATATTACATAAACTCTATCTACTGGGGAGCAGGTGCATATGGTATTCAGTCAGCTGCTTTTGAATATTTTGATAAAACTGTAGAAGAGTTAACTCTAGATGAAGCTGCAACACTTGTAGTCATTATCAGAAGCCCTGCTTATTACAATCCAAGAAAATATCCTGACCGGGTATTGGAAAGAAGAAATGATGTAATAAATATAATGCTTAAAGAAGGCTTTATTGTGGATATTCAAGCTAGGTCAGCAAAGCTTGCTCCACTTAATGTAAAGGAAAGTAAAAATTTTGTTGCCCAAGCTGAACATGTTGTTGCTGAAGTAAAAAGACAACTACTAAATGATCCTGAATTTGCTATTTTAGGAAATACTAAAGAGGATAGAAAAAAAGCAGTTTTTGGATGTCCTTCTGATGATACAGCTTGCTTTGGTGGCGGTGGTTTAAAAGTGTATGTAACGCTCAACCTATCATTGCAGCAACATGCAAATGAAGTTTTAAATACGTGGGTACCATCAGATCCCAACGAAGAAAACCCCGATGAACCTCGTCCTACCGGTGTTATTACCTTAATTAATAACTTCACTGGAGCAATAGAAGTAATGTCTTCAGGAATACCTTTTGATGAAGAACAGTACAACCTTGCTACTCAAGGAAAGAGAAATCCTGGATCGGCATTTAAGCCTATTACTCTTTTGGCTGCGTTAGAATCAGGCGCAAAATTATACAGCTACAGAGATTCAAGAAGTCCGGTAGAAATAAACTGTGGTTATCCATGTGCTCCAGATGGAATTGGAGAGAAGTGGGTTGTGCGAAACTATGGTACATCAATAACAGCAGATAGATACCTTAATAAAATTGATGCAAAAGATAGATCTATCGAGCTCCAGTGTTTTGACTTTCATATAGAAGAACTAAAAAACAAAGATTTTATTAAACAATTTCCACTTGGTCTAAATCTAGAAGAATTTGAAACAGATGAAGAAAAAATGATGCAAATTGGTAAAGCATTAGGTCAATATGACGAGGAAGGAAACTTAATAATCTATCGGGAATTAAAAGAGGGTGAAGAGATTCCTGAAGGACAGACAATAATTTTTGATCCTGAATTAATTGAGAACCAACAAAACATAATTCAAATAGATACGGATTCCGAAACCCAATTTATATTTAAACCATGTCAAGATAAAGCAGAATATAACAGATCAATTAAATTACTAGATACATCAGGAATGATTTCACTCGAAGAGGCAACAAGAAGATCTATCAATACAGTTTTTGCTCAGTTGGCTTCAGAACTCGGAGGGGAGAAGCTTGCTTCTACTGCAAAACGTATAGGTATTGAATCTACGTTAGACCCAGTTATATCTCTAACTTTAGGAGCAGGTGCGGTTACACCAATCGAAATTGCTTCAGCTTATTCTTCTTTTGCAACTAACGGTGTGCTTGCTCCTACATATTTAATTGAGAAAATTGAAGATGATAAAGGAAACATTATTTACAAACACATTGTGTCTCCGCGAGTAAGCATTCCTGATCCAGGTGCTGCAGCTGCAGTAAGGAAAACTTTAGAAGTTGCTGCTCAATATGGAACTGGAACTAGAGCTGTTTTAGAGGATAGGGAAATAGCAGGAAAAACTGGTACTCACCAAGGATTCAGAGAAGCTTGGTTTATTGGATTTATACCCCAGTACACCTCATCAGTTTGGATAGGATTTGCTGAAGAACAGCTACCCCTTACAGATGTTGAAATAAAAGGTGAAATATTTAGAAATGTTTCAGGTGGTCGTGTGCCTGCACCAATTTGGAAAGAATTCATGACTGAAGTAGTTAAAGATTTGCCTATATTGGAATGGCCTTCAGACCCAAGTGACATAGAAAAATATTATGAAATTCCAACTATTGAAATTCCACAATTGATTGGGTTAAATATACTCGATGCAGAAGAAATTGCTTTTTCATCATATATACTTCCAACTATAAATTTAGTTGAGTCTGAAGAAGCTCCAGGTCTTGTATTATCACAAAATTTAGAAAACGGTGAGGAGTTTCCTGAAGGAACCGAGGTAATTTTAGAAGTATCAGGTAACAAATTTTCTGCTGCAATTCCAAGTATCACACCTTGCGCCTTAACCCCAGAAGAAGGTGAAAACTTGATTCGTGATTTCATGAGAGAGAACAATGTAATACTTTTTATAAAAGAAGAATTTGAAGAGAATGATTTAGAGAATTGCAATGGAAAAATTATCGGAACTAATGTTCCTCAAGGTGCCGTAATGACAACTGGTGATACTTTAGTTTTTGTTATAAGTAATTTAAAGAAAGAGTCTTAAGAAAGAGTTTTTAAAAAATTTATAAACCCAATAACACCAAAACCTGTTCCACCAGTTGGTGCTAAAGGATTTTTACTTCTAGATCTCGCTGGTCCTGCCATATCTAAATGAATCCATGGAACATCATTTACAAACTCTTCTAATATTAGAGCCGCGGTTATTGCTCCACCAAACCTACCACCTGTATTTTTAAGATCTGCAATATCAGACTTTACTAATTCCTTATAATTTTTGTATAAAGGTAGTGCATGATATGACTCTACCCCATTTAAATTTGCATTAACAAAATTATTTGCAATAGACATATCGTTTGAAAATACAGCACCAATATCTAACCCTAGTGCTACATAAGATGCACCTGTCAGTGTTGCAACATCGCAAAGAAGGTCAGGGTTTTCTTCCGATGCATATGCAAGTGCATCAGCCATAATTAATCTACCTTCTGCATCCGTATTTAAAACTTCTATAGTTTTTTTATTTCGCATTGTAAGAATATCACCTGGCCTTATGGCAGTACTGCTTACCATATTTTCAACAAGAGGGGTGAATACCTTTACACCTATGTCTAATTTAAATGAGGCTGCAAGTTTAATTATTCCCCAAGCAGTAGCCGCGCCAGCCATATCTGTTTTCATTGTCTCCATGCCAGAGGGCGATTTAAGTGAATAACCTCCGGTATCAAATAAAACTCCTTTTCCAATTATTGAAACTTTAAATTTAGCTGATTTGTTATATTCACCCACTAGTAAATAAGGTTCTTTTGCTGATCCTTGAGAAACACCGATAACACCACCGAACCCTTCGTTCTGAAGCCATTCTTTATTATGAATCTCTAAGCTAATGTCCTCATTTTGTATAAGTTTTTTTACCTCATCGATAAAGTATTCTGGCGTCTTATCAAGAGTAGGTGTATTTACTAAATCTCTTACAAAAAAAATTGCATCTCGAGTTACTTCTTGTTCATTACTAATAATTGATTTATCAAAAGTTATTTGTTGACTTTCATTCTTTTTATTTAAATATTTATCAAACTTATAACCTGACAACAATATTCCAAGAGTGAATAGGTCGACTTGTGAGAAGTCAACAAGGCTTGTTTCATAAGTTATATTGCAATCTAAGTAAATATTGGTCCTGGCAACAGCACCTAGATAGCAAGCATCAAAATCAGTGTTTATATCTGTTGTGGAAATAAGTAATGTGTCCTTTGAATCTTTTAAATACTGTTTTGGGACTAAAAGCATTTCGTACTTTTTTCCATTAAAATTATGAATTTTGAAATAATCTTTTATTTCATCATCACTTATAAAATATGCTAAAAGTTTTTCATCATTTATATCATTTAAAAATAATATTTTTAATTCAGTCATTAGTTACTTGGTGTCCAATCTTTTTCTAAATCACGTGCCATCATCCATAATAAGTCAGATAACCTATTTAGATATATTAGTACTTTAGAGTCACTCATGTCTAAGGCTTTATACCAAGTTACACATTTTCTCTCAGCTCTTCTAGAAATAACTCTAGACCAATCTAGTTTTGCCGAAATTATATTTTCACCTGGCACAACAAAGAAGTTTGGTAAGCCATTTTTTTCATTTAAATTGTCTATATCTTTTTCGAGATTAATGATCATCTCTTCGGTTACCAAAGTCTTTCCCGCAGAAAGCTTTTTTCTTTCTAATTTATCAGTCGCTAATTCAGCACCGACTATAAAGAGCTCTTTTTGAATACGAAGAATTATAGATTTAATATCGGTTGGTAGTTTTGATTCAGCTCTGATTAAGCCTAAGGAAGCTACAAGCTCATCAACTGAACCATAAGCTTCTGGTGCTATAGCATCTTTCGATACTGAATCTCCATACAAAAGGCTTGTATCACCATGGTCACCTTTTTTAGTGTAAATCTTCACTTACTAAGAATAATGCTAAATAGAAAGTATCAGTGTACCAGAAGCACCCATTGCTACAATTAATGAAAGATAGCTTAAACCTGTGCTTGCCATAACACCCGTATACGATTTCTCTTGTAGGGACTTAAATGACCCAAAAGATAAGATAGCAGCAGATATATAAAGAAAGACCATTACATTATTTAATACACTGTTAGAAAGTAGATTAAATAAATTCGATGAACTTTCATAAAAATCAAAAAATACAAGAACTGAGAGGCCTAAAGATAAAGAAGTTGAAAATATTGCAATATTTTTCATACCAACTCTAGATATTGTAGGGTCTACTAAAAACCAGTGTCCGATCATCATAAGTGAAAAAACTGATGATACTAAAAGGATTGGTAAAATTGATTTTAAAAGTTCTGGCCCAACAAAATTAAATGAACCTAGCAAGAAACTTATGATTGACAAAAGTAAGACATAATTTCTTTCCTTTTTATGAAGTAAATTTGCATATAGGAATAGAAATAAAATTCCTAAAAAAGTAAATATAGATGGATCAATAAAGACTACAAAAAAAATTATTGAACTGAAAAGTAATGTAAAACCTCTCTTTGGATTTGTAGTTTTTATAATATACCCAATAAAAGGGACGCATAATATTAAAAAGACATAAGTAAATTCACTCAATTGCATATATTCTTTACAATAATAGGTATGTTTGCTTCACTAGTAAAAACTAATTATAAAAATGCTTTAATTATTACTTCATTGTTTCTATTAATTGTTAGCTTTTTTAATAATTCTGATGAAATTAGACTTTTTAGTACTGAGTTTTTAATAACTTTTACAATGTATTTTTTTATGATTGTAATAGCCCTAGATGCATTAGATAATAATAAAATTATTGGTGTGATTTTATTTTCAAGCTTGTCTTTCCTTCCTCCTAGTATTTTTTCAGACTATAAAGGACAACTCTTCCCCGTTACTTATTTAATATTTATTACTTATTTGCTTTATGTTTATGGAATTATTATGTTTAAAAATTGGAAAAAAAATGCTGGAATATGAAATATCTTCCAATATATCTAAAATGATTACATGAAACAGGGGCATTTTAGAAACGGTATTTTATTTTTTTTATTTCTCATTTTTTTCATACCTTTTTCATTATCAAATCAAAAAGCAAGTGCTATTGAAATAAAATATGACACACAGCTAAGATGTTTAGATAATGCTGTTGCTCCACTAGATAACCTTTTAGATATTCAAACTTTCTTAAGCTGTAATGGCTTTAACCCTGGTCCAATAGATGGACTTAGTGGTTCAAGAACTAACAATGCAATAATTAGTTTTCAAAAAACAGTTGGGCTCTCTGCTGATGGAGTTGTCGGACCTGCAACTAAACAAGCTATGAGAGGCTACAGTACAACTTCATTTACTTTTACAGGTAGTGGCTGGGGTCATGGAGTGGGGCTTAGTCAATATGGAGCTAAAGGATTAACAGAACTAGGTGCAAGTTTTTGTAGTAATACGAGCTCTTGTACATCAAATGAGGTTGTAGATTATTATTTCGCTGACACTAAGGTTAAAAATTTATCTGAAATTAGTTTGTCCTCACCTGAAATAGCAACAGAGAGTAACGCTCTTTGGGTTGGTTTGGCAAGAAATGCTAGAAGTATAAACCTAACAACTCTTCCTTCGTCGAGCCCTCCGATGCTTTCTATCTGCCAAGATGGACTTTCGGATACAGCGGGTGTCCAAGTTTTCTTAACTTCAAGGGGATTTGAACCTGGACCTGTGGATGGGGCATTTGGTGATAAAACTTCAAATGCGTTAAAAAATTATCAAGCATCAGTTGGAATTTCACAATCAGGAAGTATTGATTCTGATACACTTAGTAAAATTAAATCTGAAGCAGCTTCTGATGGACAATGTGAATCCGTATTCGGACCTTTAAAAATCAGCGGTGGTGCAACTATAAATATTATTTCAAATGGCAATGGATGTTATTTTAATGGACATCCATTAGTTAACAGATCAACTGCTAGTTGTAATATAGGAATTAGTTGGTCTGAAGGTGGAAGAATAAGAGTTGGTCCACGAGAACACAAACATGGAGTTTTAAAATTAAGATCAAAGAATGTTTCTTCGGGTTTCCATGTTTCGTTGTCTGTAAACATAGAAAAGTATTTATACGGTTTAGCTGAAATGCCGTCTCACTGGAATGTTAAAGCACTTGAGTCACAAGCTTTAGTTGGAAGAAGTTATGCTGTTTATCAATACTTAAAACAAAACATTCCATCTCAAACAACTTCATTAGACGCAGGACTTTCAACTTCCAGGCAAGCTTATTGTTGGTGTCATATTGGATCAACTGCATCAAGTCAATATTATTACGGATATCTCAAAGAAATTGCAGGTCCAAACTGGGTACAGGCTGTCAATAACACTTCTGGTAAAGTCATAACTTATGATGGTGGCTACACCCAAAGCTCTGTAATTCAAGCTTTTTATTCTTCCTCAACTGGAGGTAAGACAAACAATAATGCGGTAGGATTTGGGTCAGCAACAGTATGGCCGTATCTCCAAACAGTAGATGATCCATGGTCAGTAGACAATAGAGTTGGTAATAGTAAAGCGGCTTGGTCTTATGATTTTTCTGGTTACCAATTATCGAAAAATATTTTATGTGGTGATTCGCCTTGTTTTGACTCAATAACTGATATTTATGTTTCTTCTGTCGCTGAATCAGGTGCTGCTGTTGAAGTCACCATGAAAGGATTTAGAAATGGCTCATCAAGGACAGTTACAAAATCGGGAAGAAATATTAAATCTCAATTAGGTTTTACTTCACATTATTTCAAAACATCCAGCCAATCTGATATTTCAAATCTCTCTATTGGGCCTATTACAGTAGATACCTCAACCGTGTCTTCTTCGACCGGCATATCATCTTCTACATCGACAGGAGATGTAGCTCAATATGCTACATCGTCTGCCGGCTTGAATTTACTATCTGGATCAGGATTATTAAATCAGTGTAATGAAACTTCATCAGCTTGCCAGGCCAAAACGTTAACAAGAGAGGAAGCTGCGGCTATTGTTGCAACAATTGGTGGTGTGTCTTTAGATGCACCTAATGCTTATAGTGACGATGACCAAAGTATTTATCAAAAAGCAATAAATGCAATTCCTTATTACGGTAGTCAAGTTTGTATTGGTAGTCCTTTTCAGTTTGAGCCAACTGAAACTGTTGCTAGAGATCAGTTTGCGTGTATGGTCATAAAATCGATAAAATCAGGTTCAACAGCTGAATTATCTGGTTCAGCAGACAAATACTCTGATGAAGGAGCAAGTAAATGGACTAATGAAATCAATATACTTGCTGCCAATGATGTAATTCCTGCTTGTAGTTCAATTCAAGACAAGTTTTGTCCTAGTAGAAATATTTCTATTGGAGAGGTTGCCTACATAGTTAATCAAATGATAAATAAATCACTTATATCAAGTGACTTATTTACAAGTAGTATTTTCCAACCTGGCTGGACTGCAAATGGTTCTGAAGTCGTAGAAGCTAGTGCTACTGCTGTAGCAAATCCTAATGCTGGAAATGATGCATGTGTACCAAGAGATAATACAGCCTTAGTAATTAATTCTGTATTAGATGTCCAGCAGTATCTATCAAATAATGGTTTCAATCCTGGACCAATTGATGGACAAACGGGACCAAGAACTAAAAATGCAGTTATAGAGTTTCAAAAAGAAAATGGTTTACTTGCTGATGGGATAGTGGGAAATAAAACTAAAAATGCCATGAGAGCATATACAGGATGTAGAAGTCAAAATGTTTGCAATGCTAGAGATAACTCAAATGCAAAACTAGATTCTGTTGCAGACATCCAAACCTATCTAGCAAACAATGGATTTAATCCTGGAATTATTGATGGAGAAATTGGATCATATACCAAGGAAGCTATAAAAGCTTTCCAACGTAAAGTTGGGTTAATTCCTGATGGAGTTGCTGGAAATAGAACAAAATCAGAAATGAAATCTTATACTGGCTGTTAGCTTATATATTGTAGAATTTTTTCAGCTATTTTTTCTGCACTAAATTCAAAATGGTTTGTTAAATCTACTAATGGAGCTGACTCTCCAAAGGTTTCTATACTAAAACTTTCTGTGACTTTTCCAATATAATCTTGCCAGCCAATTGAGCGGCCAAGTTCAAGAGTGAATACAAACTCATTAATTTTAAGATTTTCAATTGTATTTGCATTTATTTGGTTCAAAATAGGAGTGCTAATAATTTGTATAGATTTATTTTTTAACTTCTTGGAGACCTCAATTGCTAAGTTAACTTCAGAACCGGAAGCAAATATTGTGAGATCATCTCCTTTGGTTAACTCATATGCTCCATCTTGAAAATTTTTATAGCTCAAAGAAGTTTCTATATAATCTAAAGACTGTCGTGTCAACAGAAGAGATTTAGGATTATTACCTTTGGTAAAAATATATTGATAAGCATATTGTGCTTCTATGCTATTTGCTGGTCGAATAACATCTAGTCCTGGTATTAGTCTTAAACTCATTAAGTGCTCAATAGGTTGATGAGTAGGGCCGTCTTCACCAAGATAAATTGAATCATGAGTAAATATATAGACAGAATTAAGATTCATTAGAGATGCCAGTCTTATGCTTGGTCTCATGTAGTCTGAAAACACAAGAAATGTTGAACCGTACCCAATTAAATTACTATGCAGAGTAATTCCATTTACAACTGCTGCCATTGCATGTTCTCGAATTCCAAACTCAATTGACTGACCGCTTCTATTTTCATGTGAATAAATTGAATTTGAGATTATTTGTTTAGTAGATGCTGCAAGGTCTGCTGATCCTCCAAGTATAAATCTACTTGATTCTCCGATAGAATTTAAAACTTCACTTCCTATCACCCTTGTTGCTTTTCTGTCATTACCTAGAGAGTGGCTAAATTCAATTTTTTTATTATTAAATTCATTCCATAAAATAGTAAAATCATCATTAGTAGTTAACTTATCTTCAAGTAAAGATAGCCACTCATCATATTTAGTATTATCTGTATCTCTTTTTTCATTGAAGTAATCGTAAATTTCTTGCGGATGATCAAATACATCTCCTGTCCAACTTAAGTTATTTAAGAATTGTTCCATTTCATCATTTCCTAAAGGAGAACCATGTACTCCACTAGTGTTCTGCTTATTAGGAGAATGCTTTCCAATAGTACTTTTTGCAATAATTAAAGATGGTTTTGAGGTGTTGTCTTGTGCATCCTTAATAGCGTTAATAATTTGATTTTCATCGTGTCCATCTATTTCTTGAACATGCCAACCTAATGATTGAAATTTAGCACTTTGATTAGTGACTGACACCTTGTCTACATTCCCATCAATAGATATATTGTTATCATCAAAAATATAAATTAATTTTCCTAGTTTCCAAAGAGCTGCTAATTCAGCAGCTTCAAATGAGACGCCTTCCATTAAATCACCATCTGAAACTATTCCATATACATAATGATTTATAATTTCATTTCCAAAAACATCTGACAAATATGTCTCAGCAAGTGCAAGACCAACCCCTGTCGCAAAACCTTGTCCTAAAGGTCCGGTTGTTATATCAATTCCTATATCTGAATCAAGCTCAGGGTGGCCAGCAGTCTTAGAATTTAATTGTCTGAAACTCTTCATGTCGTCAACAGAAATCTTAAAACCATTGAAATGCAATAAGCTATAGAGCAATGCTGAACCATGTCCAGCACTAAGAACAAACCGATCTCTATTTATCCAATTAGGATTTCTATTAGAAATTTTTAAAAAGTTTTTAAATAAAACAGCTCCTACATCTGCCATTCCCAATGGCATACCAGGGTGTCCTGAGTTTGCTTTCTCAACAGATGAAGCTGAAAGAACTCTAATGGATTTAGTTACTTTATCAAACACAGATTAAGTATATAAGAAACTAGGCAGACGCAAAAGAATCTTTTGCATGATATGAAGATCTCACTAATGGGCCTGATTCAACATGTGGTATGCCGAATGACTCACCAAGTAATTTATAATCTTCAAATTCTTCAATTGGTGCGTACCTATCAATTGGTCTATGTTTTGCTGTTGGTCTTAAATATTGACCTATAGTAACAATATCAATATCAATTTTAGATAAGTCTTTCAAAACTGAAATAACTTCATCTTTAGTCTCGCCCATGCCAACTATTAATCCAGTTTTTGTTTTTCCCATAAATCCTTGCTGCTTAACATACTCCAGAAGAGATAATGACCTTCCATAAGACGCTGCGGTTCTTATTTCCCTCTGTAGTCTTGGTACTGTTTCCAAATTATGATTAAATACCTCAGGAGAAGCAAAAAGAATATTATCTATTGCTGATCTCAATCCTTTAAAGTCTGGAACCAACACTTCAACATTACATTTTTCATTTAATTCTTTTACAGCACGAATTGTGTCTGCAAAAAATAACGAACCGCCATCATCAAGGTCATCCCTATTAACGGAAGTAATAACAGCATGTGACAACTGCATAGCTTTTACACTTTCTGCAACCCTACTTGGCTCATCTAAATCAAGCTGGCCTGGCTTACCAGTCTTAACATCACAGAAGCCACAAGCTCGTGTACATACATCACCCATTATCATAAATGTTGCCGTTCCCATTGACCAACATTCATATATATTTGGACACGAAGCCTCTTCACATACTGTATTTAATTTTTTTTCAGTTAATAAATTTTTTAAATTTATGTAATCGTTTCCTAAGTTTGCTTTAACCTTCATCCACTCAGGCCTTCTGGGTTCATTTGGTAAGACTCCCCTTATTGTTATTGGAATAATATTTTTGTTGGGTTTAAACACTCCACTTTTAACCATTTCATCAATATTAAATTCTTTAGTTGTCTTCAGTTGTTTAGGAGTAAATTGAGAAAACTGTTTATCTATTTTTTCATAATTGAAAATTTTCTTAAAATTTTTAGAAATTACACTTGATACATCCTCAAAAGAAATTTGATTATTAAATTGATGAATAGAACTCATTTGTTCAGATTCATTACCACATGGGTTTATAAAATTAAAACCTTCAAGATTATCAAAAATATTTAATGAAAAACCATGATAAGTAGTCCATTTACTAACCTTGATTCCAATTGAAGCAATTTTACCAACAGAGGTCCAAACACCTGTATCGTCTTCTTTAGTAAAAGAATCTATAGAAAATTCATTTAGAGTATCAATGATTACATTTTCTAATGACCTCACAAAGGGCAGTATCTTTTTTGGGTCAGAAAGTCTAACAATTGGATAACCGATTAATTGGCCCTCACCATGATAGGTAATATCTCCTCCCCTATCAGTTTCAAAAAAATCTATACCCTTATTTCTAAGCTCTTCTTCAGAAACTAGTAAATTGTTCTTCTTTGCAGAACGTCCTGCAGTTATAACCCCGTCATGTTCAAGTAGCAATAAATAATCATCATTACTATTGTTTTGTGAAACTGATCTGTGAATTCCTAACTGAAGGTCATAAGCTTCTGAATATGGTAATTTTCCAATCCATCGAATATTCAGAGTTCTCAATCTAATTCCTGTGACCAATCAGCATTCTCTAATCTCTCCTTAATATAATTAAGAAATAATAACGCTACAGAACCATCAAATACCCTATGGTCCCATGTAATACTCAAAATACCAGTATGTCTTATTGCTATAGAATCAGAGCCATCTTGTGATGGAACAACAACTGGTCTTTTCTTAACTGATTCTGTTGAAAGTATTGCAACATTTGGCTGATTAATTATTGGGGATGTTAAAAATGAATTAAATGACCCATTATTAGATATAGTAAAAGTGCTTCCACTTACATCATCTAAACCATATTTTCCATCTCTTAGTAATTTGGAAGTCTCCGAAATTTTTCTTGCTATCCCTTTTAAATTAAACGAATCAGCCTCTTGCAAAGTTCCAACCAATAATCCCTCTTGATTTAAGTCAACAGCTATTCCCAAGTTAATATGATTATGAATTTCATGTAAACCATTTTCTAGATCAAAAGAACTATTTACTACTGAGTACTCTCTCAATGCCGAAACGGTAGCAAGAGAGATAAAAGGTAAGTAAGTTAATGAAAAGCCATTTTCTTCCTTAAATTTAGCTTTATGTTTTGCTCTTACTATCTCTACATTCTCAAAATCTACCTCAATAGAAGTCATCACATGTGCAGAAGTTTGCTTTGACATAATCATGTTTTCAGCAATTCTTTTCCTTAGTCTTGAAATATTATTTGAAGAATCTTTAGTTAAGGTTTCTTTCTCTTTTTCTTGTAGTGGCGGTTCAGCAATTTTTTCTGTTGAAATGATGTTCTGACCTGATGAAATAATTTGTTCAATATCTTGTCGTTTGATTCTTCCGTTTTTACCAGTACCCTGAACTTTTTCTAAATCTATATTGTGTTCAGAGGCAAGTTTTCTAACAACTGGTGATAATTTAAGATTTTGTTTCTCTTTGGGTATCTTTGCAGTATTATTATTTTTTTCCTGGTCAACGTTAGAAATTGGATCTTGAACATTATCTTTTTTTGGCTCTTCTATAGAAGGAGTGTCATTTGAATTTGTTTTATCTCCATCCAATTCAAGTAGAGAAGCACCTACTTCTACAGTTTCACCCTCTTCTGCTAGTAAATTACTGACTGTTCCGTTAAATGGTGAGGGTACTTCTGTGTCAACTTTGTCAGTTGAGATTTCCAATATTGGATCATCTTCCTTAACTTCATCTCCTACCTTAACCAACCAACGAAGAATTGTACCTTCTGTTACTGTTTCACCAAGTTGTGGCATTGTCACTATTTGACTCATTATTTTATTGTAATTCCTTCAGGGCTTTTACCACTTTTTCAACACTAGGAATAAATGCATCTTCTAAAACGGGTGCAAAAGGTATATGAGTATTTGGAGGTGTTACCTTAACTATTGGATTATCGAGATTCCAAAAACCTTTTTCAGCAACTACTGAAGAAATTTCAGAAGCAATTGATGAAAATGGTACATCTTCTTGTAAGATGCACAAATTAGATGTTTTTTCGACAGAGTTTAAAATTATTTCTTCATCAAGTGGAACAATTGTTCTTATGTCGATTACTTCAACTGAAATGTTTTCTTTGAAGAGAACTTCCGCAGCCTCCTTAGCAACAGGAACCATTCCAGACCAAGTAACCAATGTTATGTCTGTTCCTTGTCTGACTACTTTTCCTTTCCCAATTTCTACTTCATAAAGACCCAGTGGCACTTCCATTTTCAAATCAGGTCTTCTATAAAGCTTTTTGTGTTCTAAATACATTACTGGATTAGGGTCATTAACAGCTGCAACCAAAAGTCCTTTTGCATCATATGGATTTGATGGAGCAACAACTTTTATACCTGGATGGTGTGCCAGCAGTGACTCTGGACTGATAGAGTGAAATGGTCCAGATCGAGTGCCAGCACCAGTAGGGCCTCTAACAACCATTGGTACAGATTTGCCAGCTTTCCAATGGTACTTAGCAGCTTCAGTTGTAATTTGATCGAGAGCTGGATATACAAAATCATAAAATTGTAATTCAACTATTGGCTTTTTACCAGCAAGAGCTGCTCCGACTGCTGCACCAGTAAACCCTCCTTCAGAAATTGATGTATCAATAACTCTGAAAGGACCATATTTATTGAACAAACCTTTAGTTGCCTTAAATGCACCTTCAAAGACTCCTATGTCTTCACCCATCATGAATACATTTTCATCATTTTCCATTAACTCATCTAATCCATTTGTTATAGCTTCTATATAATTCATTGTTTTTGTATTAGTTTCATCATTAGAAATAGTTGGAGTTGTTCTGTCAGCAAACATATCTTCAACTTCATTAGATGGATCGGGATCGTCTTGAGTTTTAGCCCATTCTATAGCTTCTCTTATTTCAGATTCTAAATCTTCGGCCAGGGTTATAAACTGTTCAGTTGAAAATAAACCCTCTTCAACCAAGGAATCTTCAAATCTGGCAATTGGGTCTCTTTTCATCCAAAAATCTCTAACTTCTTCATTTACATATTCAGCAGGATCATGGCCAGCATGACCATAATGTCTAAACGTTACTAATTCAATTAAAGATGGGCCTTTTCCTTCTCTTGCACTTTCGCATGCTTCATGCATAACATCAATGACTTCATAAATATCATTTCCATCAATAATTTTTGATGGAATACCATAACCGGCTGCTCGATCAGCAACATTTGGAGTACCGAACTCAGTTTCATTTGGTGATGAGTAAGCAAATTGATTATTTTGAACAGTAAATATAACTGGCAGGTTTAATACACCTGCCATGTTGACACTTTCATGCCAGGTTCCAGTCGCTGTTGCTCCTTCACCACAGTTTGCCACAGCAACAACACCAGATCCACTTTGCTGTGAGGCCAGTGCCCAACCGACAGCGACTGGTGCGGAATCAGGCAAAGGAGAGACAACCATCAAAGTTCCTTTATCAACAATGCCAAAATGGCTGTTTCCATCTCTACCTTTTGAAGGTCCATCATGTTTACCAAAAAAATTCAGTGCAATTTCTTTAAGAGTGACTCCCTTTTTAATTTGAACACCAAGATCTCTATGTGTGCCACCAAAAATGTCTTTTTCATCCATTCCTGCTGCTATTCCAGCCATTGAAGCCTCTTGTCCAATACCTGGATATACCGCTCCACTTAATTGACCACCTTTATACATTTTCAATAATCTATCCTCAAGTAATCTTTGGGTTTTCATTGATTTATAAATGTCCCAAAGCTGATCTTTAGATAATGATGCTGAGTACCCTTTACGTGTAATTTTTTCAATCTGCATTAATGTAACCCCCTACCATTCAAACTTAATAACGATTCTCCAATAGCTTCACTCAGTGTTGGATGTGCATGTATGAATTCTGAAGCTTCACTTGGTAAAGCTTCCCAACCTATCATATACATGAGTTCATGTATCATCTCACCAGCAGAAGGTCCGCAAACACTAGCTCCAATGATGGGCCCATCTTCCTTTGAGTAAACTTTAACGATACCTTGATTTTGGTTCTGAATTAATGCCCTACCTATGCCTGCAAAGCTATGCTGAGCTTGTTTTATGTCTATACCCTGTTCTTTAGCAGTATCAGAGTTTATTCCCACTTCAGCAAGCTCCGGTCTTGTGTAAACCACATATGGTATAGCTTTGTAATTAATTGGACTACATTTACCAGTGGCAATATGGGTAACAGCACTTATCGCTTCTGCAAAGGCAACATGTGCAAGTTGAGGAGTTCCAGCAACTATATCACCCAAAGCATAAATATTTGATACATTAGTCTGAAGGGTTTCTAAATTTACTTCTAGGTAACCGTTATTAGACTTAATACCGTTTTTATCTATTCCAATATTTTCAGTAAGGGGAGATCTTCCTACAGCAACTAGTACACAATCAAATTCCGCATTTTCTTCATCTGAGAAAACTACTTTTGAATCCTTTATTTCGGTCACTGAAGTAGCAAGTTTAAATACAACACCACGTTTAGAAAGTTGTTTTCTTAGCTCTCCTGAAGTTCGTTTATCTAAGCCCGGAAGTATTTCCTTTGCTAGTTCAACTACTGTGACTTCCGAACCCAAATCATTTAAAAGACTAGCAAATTCACACCCAATTGCACCTGCACCAATTACGCAAACTTTTTTTGGTGGCTCTACCCAGTTGAGAGCTGTATCAGAAGTAATAATAAATTTTTCATCAACTTTAATATTTGGTATTTCTCGTGGTTTAGATCCCGTTGCTATAAGAATGAAATCTGAGGAAATATCAAGCTCATCACCATCTAGCTTTTTCACATTAACCGTATTTTTATCTTTAATGGAACCCCAGCCTTCTATAACGGACACCTTTTTGGACTTAAGTAACATTCCAATACCACTAACTAATTTATTAACAGTATCAAATCTCTTTTGAGCAGTTTGTTGCCAGTTAATTGATTTATCTTTAATTTCAATACCAAATTCGTTTGAGGTGTCTATTTCATGATTAAGCTCAGCTACATGAAGCCAATATTTTGCTGGTATGCAGCCTCGATTTAAACAGGTTCCACCTAGAGTATCTGATTCAATCAGTGTTACTTCTATATCAAAATTAGTTGCATAGAGTGCAGCAGCGTATCCAGCCGGCCCTCCACCAATTATGGTTAATTTTTTCAAATTACCTCTTTCCAGATAGGGTCTCTATCTAATCGAGATAATAACTACATTCTATTTTGGGGTTCCCAAGAAAAATGATTGTTGTTATTTTCACCTTTCAATCTACTAAACTTTAGATAAAGTTCAAAATTAAGATTGCGTTTAAAATCATTACAATGTAACTATGCAAACTAGACATTTAATAATTGCCTCATTAATAACAGGTTTATTTATATTGGTATCTTTTGGCATATGGCTAATAACATTTTAATTTTATGACATTAAAAATAAAAGACGGAATTTACCATATACCTTTAGAGCTTCCATGGAGCTCTCCAGGTTTTGTGAATGTGTATTTAATAGATGACACAGATGGTTTTATTATGATTGACTGTGGGGTTAATGGAGATCATTATTTTGAACTTCTTTCTAAAAAATTTAGTGAAATAGATATAAAATTTAATGACATCAAATTATTAATTGGTACCCATATGCATTCTGACCATATTGGCTTATCTGAAAAAATAAGAGAGGAGGGTATCCCATTTGCTTTATATAAAAATTCAATTGATTTTTTGGATAAATACAATGATTGGACTATTCGCTTTAAAGAATTAAAAAATTATGCAATGACACAAGGTGCCCCAAAAAGTTTCGTTAGTAATATTTCTGAAATACAAACACCATTTTATGTAGGGAAAGTAAGTAGGCCTGATGTTTTACTTGAAGAAGGGAGAATAAAAAATCTAAATCGAGATATAGAGACATTATTTACACCAGGTCATGAAATTACTGAAATCTCATTACACGATACAGCTTCAAAAATTATATTCTCAGGAGACCATATACTCCCAAAAATTACGCCATTTATTCCAACTGAAAATAAAGATACTGATATGTTGGCAAAATATACTGAATCCTTAGACAAAGTTGACAAAATCGAACATGATATTATTGCACCTGGACATGGTGATTTAATTTCAGAACCACATAATCGTATAAAGCAAATGAAACTTCATCATAAGAGACGCTCTGAAAAAATTTTAACAATACTTGAAGAGAAAAGCTTTACTGGGTGGGAAATGGTGAATAATGTCTTCCCAAGAAAGTTAGATGATATGAATTTAAGATTAGCTTTTCAAGAAACGATGGCTCACTTAAAATATCTTGAAAACTTAGGCAAGGTTAATCAAGAAGAAATACATAATATTTCCCACTGGTCAAAAACTAGATAGGTTTAAAACCCCTATTTTTAGCTTCCTCTATAGAATCTGGTGAAAAAGATTGAATTAAATTTAATCTCAGATAGTCAATATCACCTAATTTATTGTTTAATTGATCGAGCTGTAAATGATCGTCACAATCATAAACCTTCATGTTTAACCTAAGGCCAACATATTTATGATGCTCAAACCTATTTAGTCTATTCAAGTTAGAGACTCAATAATTCAGCAATTCTATCTCTTGCTAATTTTGGTGTTCCTAGAAGTAGTGAATCGGATTTTGCCTTTTTGAAATATAAATGTGCAGGGTGTTCCCAAGTAAACCCTATTCCTCCATGCACTTGAATATTGTCACCAGCTAATTTATTAAAAACCTCTGAACAATATGATTTTGCTATTAGAGAACTCATTTCTATTTCTAAGCCATCACTTAAATCTGTTCTCACTGCACTGTATGCAACTGATTTAGCGCTTTCTAACTGAAGTAACATATTTGCACATATATGTTGAATTGCTTGAAATGACCCTATAGGTCTTCCGAATTGGATTCTTTCCTTAGCATAAGTTGTCGACATATCAAGACACGCTTGAGAGCCTCCCACTTGTTCCATTGCTAAAAAACTAAGTGAAATGTTTTTAACTTTTTCCCATACATCTGATGTATCTGAAGGCTCGATCATTATATCGTTTTCTTGTATCTTTATATTTGACATAGAGATTTCACACATTGGTCTAGTTTGATCTAGGGATGTTGTCTCTTTAATGTCCAAGCCTTCTGTGTCTTTTGAAAGTAAAATCATCTTTAAAGATTCGTTATGTTTTGCCATTACAGCAAAATAATCTGAGACATCACCAAACATAACATATTTTTTTACGCCACTAAGCACATACCCATCGCTAGTATCAACTAAGGTTGTCTGTGTGTTACCTTCATCAACTAAATATTTGTCATTTTCATAAATTGCAAAAGTGCCAATCTTGTCACCTGTAATAATTTCTGGAAGAATTGAGTTTTTAATATCATCTTTAGAATTTAAAATTAAATTCTTAAAAACAACTCCGGAACTAAACACAGGGACTATTGGCATGTAGTACCCAAGCACTTCTGAAAGGATTGCAGTATCTGTTAATGAAAAACCAAGACCTCCATCTGATTCGGGAACATCAAGGGCTAGCCAACCCTGCTCTAATACAAGCTTCCAAATATTTTTATCAATCCTACAATTTTCATCTACTTTTTGTATCGTATCAAGTAAGTCAATATTCTCTTTAAGTAACTTAGTTGAATTCTCTTTTATTTCATTTTGTATATCACTTAACGTAAATTGCATTATCTAATTGTAATTTTTTATTTTTATTTCGCTAATCATATTCAAGTTGTTTTCAATCATAATTACTATGGATGTATGTTAGAAATTAAAAATTTACATGCAAGTGTTGAAGGTGTCGAAATACTAAAAGGGGTTAATTTAAATATTAACCCAGGTGAAGTTCATGCAATTATGGGACCTAATGGTTCAGGAAAATCAACATTAGCAAATATAGTTATGGGAAATCCAGTTTATGAAATCACAGAAGGAAGTGTTGTATTTGAAGGAAATAATATAACCGAGGAGCCAGTGGATAAAAGAGCAAAGCTTGGTATTTTTTTAGCTTTTCAATATCCAGAATCTATACCTGGTGTAACAATTGTAAATATGCTTAAAACAGCATTAACAAATATTGAAGGAACGGAATACACTACATTAGAACTTCGCTTAAAGGTCGCAGAAGCTATGGAGCAGTTGGGACTTTCAGCAGACTTTGCAGATAGGTATCTGAATGAAGGATTTTCAGGAGGCGAAAGAAAAAGAAATGAAATATTACAGCTTGCGGTTCTCAATCCTAAATTAGCCGTATTAGATGAAACTGATTCAGGCCTGGACGTTGATGGACTTAAGGTGGTTGGTGAAGGCGTATCCAAATTGAAAACAAAAGACAAGGGATACTTAGTCGTAACACATTATCAGAGGTTACTCCAGTATATAAAACCTGACTTTGTTCATGTTTTTGTTGATGGAGCTATTGTGGAATCAGGCGGTTTAGAATTGTCTAACAAGCTTGAAGAGCAAGGTTATGAATCATACGTATGAAACAAGTAAGCGAAATTAAAAAAGACTTCCCAATTTTTCAAAGGTTGATTAATGGAAAAGAACTTACATACCTTGATTCAGGTGCCACATCCCAAAAACCTAATATTGTTATTGACTCTATGTCAGAAGTTTACAAACAAAACAATGCAAATGTCCATAGAGGTACATATGTATTGTCATCTGAGACAACTTCTAAATACGAAGATGTTAGAAATAAATTTAAAAAATTTATTAATGCAAATTTACCAGAAGAAATTATTTTTACTAAAGGATGCACTGAAGGATTCAATTTACTCGCCAATTCATTATGTAAGGATTTATCAGAAGGAGATGAAATCCTCCTCTCAGAAATTGAACATCATGCGAATATAATTCCGTGGCAAATGGCTTCAGATAAATACGGACTAACAATTAAATATATAAATGTTGATCAAAATTTTAACTTAGATTTGGACCACCTAGAAACTCAACTAACAGATAATACCAAAATAGTTTCTTTAGTTGGAGAATCAAATATATCTGGAATGTTGCCTGACGTAAAAAATATAAACAAACTTATAAAAAACAAAACTGAAGCTTTGTTTATTCTTGATGGAGCGCAATTGGTACCCCATAGAGAAATCGATGTTCAAGATTTAGGTATTGATTTTTTATGTGTTTCTGGGCATAAAATGCTGGGCCCAACAGGAATAGGTGTGGTGTGGGGTAAGAAAGAACTTCTCGAAAAGATGGATCCAGTTTATGGAGGTGGAGATATGATTGAAGAAGTTTATTATGATAAAGCTACATGGGCACCGATTCCTCATAAATTTGAGGCGGGTACACCTCCGTATGTAGAAGCAATTGGCCTCGGTGCTGCTGTTGACTATTTATCAGATTTAACAATGGCTGAAGTTCAGAAACATTCAGATCATTTAAGACTTTATGCAAAACGTACCCTAGAAAATATTAAAGGATTGAATATTATACATACAAATTCAGAAAATGCTGGATGTACATTTGCAATGAGTGTCGACGGAGTGCATGCTACGGATATTTCGTTAATGCTAGATACATATGGAGTTGCAGTAAGGGCAGGGCACCACTGCGTCCAACCTTTTCATAGGAAATTAAATTTAGACGCTACTTTTCGAGCTACAGGCTACTTATATAATGATGAAAAAGATTTTGAAACTTTAGCAAATGCAATTGAAGAAAGTTTAAAAATTTTAAGATAACTATGAGTATTGAAGCAAAAGTAGAACAATACAAAAAGACTCTCTCTCTTTTCCCAAATCCACAAGAAAAATATCAGTACTTGATTGAGCAAGCAAAATTAAATGAAGACTTTCCCTCCGAACTTAGAATCGACAAATTTAAAGTCAATGGCTGTCAAAGCCAAGTATGGTTAGTCCCTGAGGAAAAAGAAGAAAAACTTCATTTCAAGAGTGACTCCGACGCCTTAATTGCTAAAGGTCTTGTTACACTAATTGCATCAATATATTCTGATGAATCTGCTCAAGATATTGCTGATTCAGAAATTGACTTAATGGAGGAGTTTGAGTTAGGTGTTATTTTAAGTCCTGCAAGAAGAAATGGTGCCTTTAGTATGTTAAAAACCATTAAGGAATTTTCAAAAAAATTAGCTGATTGATCCTTCTTCCCACCAATTTTCATGTGGAAAAAATATCCAGACATCGTCTGTATCTTTAGCAAGGTCTCTAGTGTAGTAGTGTGGTTCAAAGTCACATTCATTGTTCCACCACAAGGCAGAGAACCTCACATCACATTCATGATTAATGTTTTCTTTTATATAGTCAGAAAGTTTTTCAAATGTTTCACCACTATCGCAAATATCATCAACAATTAAAACTTTCGAATCATTAGGTTTTGGTAAGTAATTTTCCCAATGAGGAAAATCCCGAGTGGATGCATGGACTGGTTTAAATGGAACATTTAATTTGTGAGAAATCATAACACCTGGAATTAATCCACCTCTACTTATCCCAACAATTACATCGGGGGTAAATTCATCCTCTTCAATTTGATTACAAATCTTATTTGTGTCTGAAATCTGCTCTTTCCATGTGTAAATTAATTTTTCCATTTTGTAAGTGTTAATTTTATCAAAGTATTAAAAGTGAACATGTAAAATTTAAAATATTTTGAAAAACTTTTTGTATCAATTAAATAGCCTAACAAGAGCATGTTCTATAATTAAATCATGAAAAGGAGGTAAGGATGCGAAGAAGTTGGGCGGTAGGCCTAATTATTATCAGTATTCTTGCTATGGCCTGCGGGGGAGCCGCAGACGTAGACGATTACAAAGCTGCATTTGTGTATGTAGGTCCAGCAGACGATGGTGGATGGTCTCAAGCACATGATGTAGGACGACAATATCTTGTAGAACAAACTGGAATTGAGACAGCTTATACAGAGCTAGTTCCAGAGGATGCTACAGAATTCAGAACAGTTGCTGAAGCTTATATTGAACAAGGCTACAATATAATTTTTGGAACAACTTTCGGCTATTTAGATGCGATGGCTGAGATGGCAGAAGAATATCCGGATGTCATTTTCTTACATTGCTCTGGCTATCTTAAGAATGATACAAACTTTGGAAATTATTTCGGAAAAATGTATCAACCAAGATACCTTTCAGGACTAGCTGCAGGCGCAATGACAGAATCTAACAAAATTGGTTATGTTGCTGCGTTTCCTATTCCTGAAGTAATCAGAGGAATTAATGCTTTTGCAACAGGAGTAAAAGAAGTAAATCCAGATGCAACCGTTGAGGTTGTTTGGACATTTACATGGTTTGGTCCTGAAGCTGAAACACAAGCTGCAAATGCACTACTTGAAACTGGAGTAGATATTTTAGCACAACATCAAGATTCACCATCTACAGGCATAGCAGCAGAAGCTGCCGGTGCAAAGTGGATATCTTACAATACTGCATATGGACAAGATGCTGCTCCTGGAGCCTTCGTAACAGCACCTGTCTGGGACTGGGGTCCTTATTATGTTGAAGTAGTTGAATCAATAATTAATGACGAATTTGTTGCTGAAGCTTACTGGGGAGGAATGGAAACAGGTTTAGTTTCACTTTATGAAATTTCAACTGATGTACCTGCTGAAACAGCAAGCTTAATTTCAGATAAAACTGAAGAGATTATTAGTGGTTCTTTTGATCCGCCAATAGTTGAAGAAAAGTTCATCGATAATGTTATAGGAACAGTTAATCCATAACTTTTTAATTCTTAGACACTCCAGTGTTTGCTGGAGTGTCTAATTTTACTCAACATGAAAAATCCTATATTAGAAGCCAAAGGTATTTCCAAATCTTTTGGAAGCATAAAAGCACTAGATGATGTTGATTTTTTTCTTGAAAAGGGAAAAATACACGGGCTGCTAGGAGAAAATGGTGCTGGTAAATCGTCTTTGATGAATATTCTTTCAGGTATTTATGTACCTGAAAAAGGCACCTTGACAATAAGTGGGCATTTAATTAAACGTCTAAATCCTGATTTAGCATCTTCTTATGGTATTGGAATGGTGCATCAAGAATTCCGACTAATTGATAGCTTCTCTATAAAAGACAACTTAACTTTATCCAAGTCAAATATATATCAAAATAACTTTAATGATGCATTTTCGAAGTACTCAGATATTTTTGCACTAAACCTGAATGCTATGACACCAGTTTCAGAGTTGTCAGTTGGAGAGAAGCAAAAAGTAGAGATTATGAAACTAATTTTTAATAATAGTTCAATTATGTTACTTGATGAACCGACCGCTGTTCTAACCCCTCAGGAAACAATTCAATTAAAAGTATCTTTGGAGACTCTGTCCCAAGAAGATGAAAAGACTATTGTGTTAATTACTCATAAACTAAAAGAAATCAAAGATTTTACCGAAATAATTTATGTTATGAAGAATGGCAAAATGGTTGCAAAAGAATTAGATACTAAAACAGTATCAGATACCCAACTTATTGAACTTATGATGGGTGAAGTAAAAACATCAATATTTAATAAAAATAATTTTAAAGGTGACATTAAGTTAGAAGCTAGAGATATCTCATTTACAAATGAGCAAAATATAAAAACTCTTCAAAATGTGTCCTTAGAAATCAAATCAGGTGAAGTTTTAGGAATAGCTGGTGTTTCAGGAAATGGTCAAGTTGAATTAGCAAATATAATTTGTGGAATTATCAAAGATTTCGAAGGAAAGGTCATTGTTAAAACAACAGATGTATCTGGTAAAGGGGTAAAATCGAGAAAAAAATTAAATGTTTCTTATATACCTGAAAATAGACTTGGAGTAGGTTTAGCACCAGGAGTTTCAGTTTTAGATAATTCTGCTATTAAAGAATATTTTCAAGCGAGCTTCGGACCTCACCTGTCAAAAAATGTTTTGTTAAATTCATTAAATGACCTAATTAATAAATTTTCAATTAAAGCACCTGATGTAAAAGCAGAAATTTCAACATTATCAGGCGGAAACATGCAGAAACTTTTGATGGGGCGAGAACTAATATCCAACCCAGATGTCATTATTGCTGCCCAACCTACTAGAGGTTTAGATGTAAGTGCAGTTAACTCTATACATAACTTAATTATTGATCAAAGAGATAAGGGGTCAGCAATACTATTAATTTCTGAAGACTTAGATGAATTATTTAAACTTTCTGACAGATTATTAGTTATGTATGAAGGTAAGGTAGTAACAGAAATTGAAACTGAATTAGCTACTGTTGAAAATATTGGACTTGCAATGGCTGGTATAAATGAATAAATTTATACTCTCAAAAAAACTTTATAGAAATGATCTTGCTACATTCTATTCATTTCTGATTGGATTTTTGATAGCAATAATTGTTGGTTCTATTATTTTATTAATTCAGTCCAAAAATCCATTTGATGTGTTCTCATTAATGCTCAAATTATCTATTGGTAGTGTCAATAGTTTAAGCAACTCATTAAATAAAGCTATTCCATTGATACTGGCTGGATTAGGTATATCAATAATCAATTCAGTAAAACTATGGAATATAGGAGCAGAAGGTCAGATATTTTTTGGGGCTATCGCACTAAATTTTGTCTATATTAATACTTCAATTGAAAACTCTTATCTATACATTTTTCTTTTATTAGCATCTGGTTTTATTGGTGGTTCTGTTTGTATACTTCTGCCAGCACTATCGAAAGTATTGTTTGGCGTAAATGAAATAATAACAACTCTTTTAACAAACTATATAGTTTTTGGGCTAACAATATATTTAATCAACGGAGTATGGAAAGACCCAAACTCTTTAAATTTTCCAGCTGCAGCTTATGTGAGTGAATCTGTTTATTTACCCACATTATTTGGAAAACTAAGTTCAGGTTTTTTAATCTGTATTCTCTTTACTTTGATAGCGTATTATATAAAAGATAAATCTGTTTTTGGATATGAAATGAGAATTGCTGGAGGTTCAGCACAGACAGCAATTTATGCAGGTATTAGTGCTAAACAAAAAGCTTTTACTGCAATGTTAATTGGTGGTGGTTTTGCAGGCTTAGCAGGTGCAATTGAACTATTAAGTCAAACTCATAGGGTTTCAACTGGAATTTCACAAGGCTTTGGATATACAGCAATAATTGTTGCAGCAATAACAGGAATGAGACCTCTTGGCATATTTTTAGTTGGATCACTGTTTGGAGCACTTGCAATTGGGGGTTCGGTTATACAAACTATAGGGGTAAGTTCTTATATTTCAGAAATCATACAAGCAACAACACTTTTTGGTGCGTTAATTTCCCAATTTTTCTTTTCATATGAAATTAAAAGAGTTGAAGATGATTGATATACAATTTTTGGGACTCATAAATGCAACACTACAAGCTGCAACACTACTTTTTATTGCTGCATTAGGTGAGCTGATTGCTGAAAAATCAGGTATTTTAAATTTAGGAGTTGAAGGTATGATTTCAATTGGTGCTGTGTCGGGGTTTATTACAGCAGTAAATACAGAGAATTTATTTCTTTCAATCCTAGTGGGTATAGTTAGTGCATCATTATTTTCATCTATCCATGCCTTCGTTACTGTCGTCTTGAAGCAAGACCAAACTGTTTCTGGATTGATCCTCACAATTCTTGGTTTGTCACTGTCATCATTAATTGGTAAAAGATATGTTGGTAAGAAACTAAACACAAAACTCGAAGGGGTTTTTGATATAGAAAATCCTTCAAATATTTTAGAAGTTATTCTTGGACAAAATATTATTTTTTATATTGCTATTATTTTGATGGTTGTTACCGCTTTTGTACTAAAACGAACAATGTTTGGTCGACGAATTGAAGCAATTGGTGAAGATTTAAAATCAGCAGACTCTATGGGTTTAAAAATAGGCAAGACACAATTCATCGCTACCTGTGTTGGTGGAGCTTTTGCTGGACTATCTGGAGTGTATCTTACTTTAAGCTATGTTCCTTATTGGACTGATGGAATGACCTCAGGAAGGGGGTGGATAGCCCTTGCACTTGTAATTTTTGGTGGCTGGAAGCCTTACAGAACTGCCTTCGGTGCTCTTCTTTTTGGTTTTCTTGAAGCTCTTGGACCAAGACTTCAAACATATGGATTTGAAATGAGTCCATATATTGTCAAGATAACTCCATATGTAATAACTATTCTTGTTTTAATTATTTTAACTATTCTAAAAAATGGTAATACTGGTGCGCCTAAAAATATTGGAATACCATTCTTTAGAGAAAATAGATAATCCTCAATATTTAATTAAGATTCTTGTTAATATAAAGAAAGCTTTAATTGATACCTGTGAGTATCGAAAGGAATAGAGTGGAAATAGAAAAAATTCTTTTTCGTCTTAGTAGAGAAATTACTGAGTCCCAACATGATAATCCCCTTTTAATTGGAATTCCAAGAAGAGGTGATTTAATTGCTAAAAGAATATCTGATAATCTAACCAACTTTGACTTTTCTCATGACTTAGATACGGTCGACTATATTCCATTTAGAGACGACATCAGTGAAGATATTGAAAAAACATTATTAAAAATTAATCCTCTAAATAGAGATGTGATTTTAATAGACGATGTAATCTACACAGGAAGAACACTGAGAGCATCCATCGAAGCTGTGATGCACTCTGGAAGACCAAAATTAATTTCACTTCTATGCCTAGTAGACAGAGGACATAGAGAGTTGCCTATATCTCCAAAATTTATTGGAAAAAATATTCCCACAAATGAAAATAACTATGTATCAGTATTTTTAAAAGAAATCGACAATATTGACAAAATTGAAATTACCTAAAATGAAGCATTTGTTAAATTTTAAAAACATAGAAAAAGATAAATTAGAAAAACTAATTGATACAACACTAAAGATAGAAACTGATAAAACAGAGAAAATAAATTCATATGCTCTTTTGAAATTTAATGAAGGCTCAACAAGAACAAGGCTTTCTTTTTCATTAGCGGCTAAAAAATTAGGTATTGATGTAGCAGAAATAACTGATCTTATTTCTGCAAAATCTAAAGGTGAGGATTTTCAGCATGAAATAGAAACTTATAAAGCTTTAGGTATTGAGGTTTTAGTTGTTAGGACAAAAGATAACAACTTTCATGACTACGAAAAGATCAATGATTTAGCAGTAATTAGTGCAGGTTTTGGTAATAGCTCACATCCGACCCAGGCGATTATAGACGTTTCCACCTTAGAAAAATTTAAAATGTTAGATAGAGATATACCAGTTACATATGTTGGGGACTTAAAACATTCTCGAGTTTTTGCATCAGGAAGAGAGCTTTTAGGAAAATTGGGATTTAAAGTTGGTGTTTATGCAAGCGATGAGTTATTACCTGATGATCTTAGTAATTTAGAAATTTATAACTCTTGGGAGGAAGTAGTAAATAAGACAGGTGCTGTTGAGTTACTTAGAGTACAAAAGGAAAGAATTGAAAATATTAAAGAATTTAATTTTGAACAATATGTAAAACAATTTCAAATTAGTAAAGAAATTCTAGATAACTCACCTGATGCTCTAATAGTACTTCACCCCATGCCAATTAATATAGGGGTTGAAATATCTGAAGAAGCATCTATTCATAATAAATTTAAGTACCGAGAACAACTTCGTTTAGGAATTGGATCGAGAATTGCATCTTACAAGTTCGTACTAGAGCTCATATGATAGAAGTTCCCGCTTTCTTGGACTTACATACACATACTAGGTATCCAGACAAATCATTTTTTCCAGCAAAAGACATAGAAAAATCAGCAATTAATGGTGGGTACTCGGATATATTAGCAATGCCAAATTCTGAGATAGTAATTGACGATATTGAAGCACTAAATTATGCAAAAGACATTGATAGCTTGTTAAATTTAAATATTCATAGAGTAGGTGCTCTTTCAAAAGGTCTAGGTGGAAAAGAGCTAGTAAATTTTGAATCATTTATTCAAAATGGAGTTACAATTTTTTCTGATGATGGCAAATCTCTAATAGAAAATAAATTAGCAGATGAAGCATTCAAGATAGTTGCTGAATTAGGTGGTGCAATTTTTCAGCACTGTGAAAAAAGCTGCTTCTCAAATCCTGGTGATATAGCTCCACCCAGTAATTTAAGTGAACTAATATTAATTCCCGACTCAGAAGAGCTTGAGATACTTAAAAGGGATCTTGACTTAGTAGAGAAATATAATACTAGGTACCATGCTCAACATCTTTCTTCCAAGAAGAGTGTTGAATTAATTAAACACGCAAAAGATAAACAATTGCCTGTGACTGCTGAAGTAACCCCCCATCATTTACTCATCAATAATGAAAATTTAGATACAACAAATGGAAAATACAAAATGTATCCTCCAATTCGTTCTGAAGAAGATAGGCAATCTCTCATCAGCGGGCTTAAAACTGGAGTAATCGATGCCATAGCAACTGATCATGCACCGCATCGTGCAGTTACCAAGAATATAGAATTTAAAGAAGCAGCTCGAGGTGTTGTGGGGCTTGAATCTGCTTTTCCAGTTCTGTATTCTTCGAACATTTTTACATTAGATGAATTAATAATATTCCTAGTAGATAAGCCTAGGGAAATTTTAAATAATTTAGGTTATGAAATAAATGAACAAATTAATAATAAGTGGCTTGAAGAAACCGAATTATTTAATACTAAATCTGAATATAAAAATTCAGCATTTGAAAATATTGAGGTAAGTATTAAGAAAGTTGATTTACATGTATAAAAAAACCTTACTTGTTAATAAACATGGAGATGAATTTACTGGTTGGTCAGAATATTCTTTTAAACCAGCTACAGGTGAGTTAATTTTCAATACAGCAATGACGGGTTTCGTTGAAATCTTAAGCGACCCGTCATATATAAATCAAATTGTAACCTTTACATCTTCTCATATAGGAAACTATGGTCTATCGGAAATAGATTTTGAATCGAATAAACCAAGAATTGAAGCTGCTGTTGGAAATACATTTAGTCATTCCTCCTCATCATGGAGATCAGAAAAAGCTCTGACTTCATGGTTGTCTGAATATGGGATTCCATTCAGTGGAGGTTTTGATGTAAGAGCAATCACTAAATATCTGCGTGATCGTGGAACTAGTATGTACGCTTTGGGTGTAGATGTTGATAAAAATGATTTGCTTGAATTGCTTTATTCTTCGACAAATATTTTAGGAGATGACTCTGCCTTAACAGCTGGAAATTTAAAAATCAGCTCCAATGCACCAGAAGGAAAGGTTGGCATATTAGACCTAGGTGCAAAAAAAAGTATTGTTCATGTCTTAGAAAATTTAAAATATCAGGTCGTTGCTATAAAACCGGATGCGTCTGCTGAGGATGTTCTATCAATGAATTTAAAAGGGCTTTTAATTTCAAATGGACCAGGCGATCCACGATCTCTTGTATATGTAATAAAAACAATAAAAAACTTAATAGGTAAAATACCAATATTTGGAATTTGTTTAGGTCATCAAATATTAAGCCTTGCCTGTGGACTAAAAGTAAATAAATTGGAGTTTGGACATCATGGTTCTAATCATCCTGTAAAAATTAAGGGAATTAAAAAAGCATTAATAACTGCCCAAAATCATGGATTTGCAGTAGAAGAATTTGGTGAAAATTTAGTACATAAAGATTTTGGAAATATAGAAAATTATGCAACTAATTTAAATGATGGGAGTAACGAAGGGATTAGCCTATGGGATTCAATGGCCTACTCTGTTCAGTTTCATCCTGAATCTGGTCCAGGAACATCTGATGGATTACAAATATTTAATCCTTTTGTTGAAATGATGGAAAAACAGTATGCCAAAAAATAAAGAAATAAAAAGCATTCTAATTATTGGATCAGGGCCCATAGTAATTGGTCAAGCATGTGAATTTGACTACTCGGGATCCCAAGCTGCCAAAGCTTTAAAAAATGAAGGATACAGGATTATATTAGTAAACTCTAATCCAGCAACAATAATGACAGACCCAAAAATGGCAGATGCAACATACATTGAGCCATTAACATTTGAATTTCTAAAAAAGATAATAGAAATTGAAAAACCTGATGCTGTATTACCAACTTTAGGGGGTCAAACAGCACTAAATCTAGCAATGGAACTTGATAAGAGTAACATTTTCGCACAGAATAATATACAGCTATTAGGAGCCACAGCAAAATCTATTGAAGTTGCAGAAAATCGTTGGAAATTTAAAAATGCAATGGAAAATGTAGGTATTAAAACCTTAAAAGCTGGGTATGTCAAATCTATTGAAGAGGGAATTAATATTAGTAAGAAAATAGGATTTCCTCTTATGCTTAGGCCTTCATATATTCTTGGAGGAGGTGGAACTGGATTAGTACAAAGTGAAAAAGATTTAAATAGAAAACTAAAAGAAGCATTCAATGCTTCTCCTACACAGGAAGTGCTGATTGAGGAATCTGTTTATGGATGGAAAGAATTTGAGCTTGAAGTCATGAGAGATCAAGACGGTAATGGTGTAATTGTTTGCGGAATCGAAAACTTTGACCCTATGGGAGTTCATACAGGTGACTCAATTACAATTGCGCCGATACAAACCTTATCCGATAAGGAGTATCAAGAGATGAGAGATGAAGCACTACTGTGTCTCGATACTATAGGTATCGCAACGGGTGGCAGCAATGTACAATTTGCCATTAATCCACTAAATGGTGAAAGAAGAATAATTGAAATGAATCCAAGAGTTTCCAGGTCGTCAGCTCTTGCATCTAAAGCTACCGGCTTTCCAATTGCTAAATTTGCAGCATTACTTGCAGTAGGATATAACTTAACAGAACTTAAAAATGATATCACTGGCTCTACTCCAGCTAGCTTTGAGCCAGTTCAGGATTATGTTGTTGTTAAAATTCCCAGATTTGACTTTCCAAAATTTCCATCAACAGATGACGTACTGGGAACATCGATGCAAAGTGTGGGTGAAGTAATGTCAATAGCGTCAACATTCACAGAAAGTTTAACAAAAGCTATTAGATCTCTTGAAATTGGAAAAACTGGAATTAGAAATATAGATAATCGTTTTATTAATTTATCAAAAGCACACTTAGAAGAGGAAATAAAGACCCCTAGGCCAAGAAGAATTTTTGCAATTCTTGAAGGAATACGCAGAAATTGGGATATCAAAAAAATAGCTGATCTTTCAAATATTGATATATGGTTTTTAAATGAAATAGAAAAAAGTTTTAATGTTACTCCTGAAACAACTCCGACATCAATACTGAAAATGCTGGGTTGGACAGATGAAGATCTAGACTCAAAAGATAAAAAAAATAGTCTAAAAGATAATAGGGTTTATAAACTAGTTGATACTTGCTCTGCTGAGTTTGAATCGAAAACTCCATACCTTTACTCTACTAATGGATCAGAAGATGACGATAATGCCTCAAATAACAAAAAGGTGGTTGTTATTGGCTCAGGTCCAAACAGAATTGGGCAAGGAATTGAGTTTGATTATTGTTGTGTTCATGGAGTTGAGTCACTAAAAGAAAACAAATATGAATCTATAATGATAAATTCCAATCCTGAAACTGTATCTACTGATTATGACACAGCTGATAAGCTATATTTTGAACCCCTTTCATGGGATGAAGTTAATTCAGTACTTATGAGAGAGCAACCTGATTCAGTAATTATTCAACTTGGTGGACAGACTCCACTAAAACTCGCAAAAAAAATACACGAATCTGGATATAATATTGCAGGTTCATCGCTTGCAGTTATTGACGCAACAGAAGATCGTAATTTATTTCAAAAACTGTGTGAATCACAAGATATTAACCAACCAATTTCCCAAATTGCCTCAAATGAAAACAATCTAATAGATTCTGTGAATGAAATTGGATTTCCGGTG